>Ga0160468_100116_pt1 | contig 83594 bp, 72 predicted proteins | sample HID1972K_E11MG_FD_108234 | JGI IMG/M metagenome (GOLD analysis project Ga0160468, IMG submission 108234) | Enriched pill bug-associated microbial communities from UW Madison campus, WI, USA - HID1972K_E11 MG | ecosystem: Host-associated > Arthropoda: Insects > Digestive system > Unclassified ... | reverse complement strand
TGGCCGTACAACGTTCATTATACCTTCATTGGTTTGCCGTCTTTTGGCGGTTTTAACATAAACGGACTATCAATTCGTATCATTGGCGATCAAAGCGTGTCATTAGCTATCAATGTGTCTCATTACCGATCAATTCTTCTCAAAGTTTGTTTGCTGCTAAAAAAGTCTGAATCTTTGCATCCGGTTTTGGATTTATTCGTTCTTTGAAATTTTTGGACATTGAAATTTTTATCGATAAGCAGGCCCTTGCAGATTTTCTCAAGAGATCTGTGAGATCGCAAATGATCGATTTGCTCGATTGTTAGTGCTTTAGCTTGTCATTGATTTTTTATCAATGAGCAGGCCTTTGCAGATTTCTTTTTCAGAAATTCGCGAGAAGCGAATGATAAAAAAAAACGGGGTTAGTTGTAGGGAAACTTTTATTATTGGATCAAGTTTGGAACATCTCCAAAATCAGATATTTTTTGGGTTGAATTATCCGGTATGTTATAATAACCGTTCCTGTCATATAAAAGATAGTGTACTCCTAATTCTTTGGCTGCTTGTATTTCTGATTCCAGGTCATCGCCAATAACAAGTACCTCATCTAGATCATAACCATTTCTCTCTATTATATCAGCGAATATGGTCTTTTTAGTATCGTCCGAAACGAGATTATCAATTATATGTATTTCCTTGAAATCATGTTGAATGCCGAGCTGATTAACTTTGCTAAATTGTAATTTAGTGAATCCTGAAGTGACCAGGTATTTATCTGCTTGCAACTTCTGTACTGCTGAATAATCGGGATAAGTTTCCATTCTGTCATTGTAGGTAAGTTCTTTTAATAAAGAGATACTCTTATCTATCAGTGTTTTTTCGAAACCATATTTTTCGGCGACAAACTGAAAGGGTTTTCGTTGAATTTCTGTCTTGATCTCTTCTAAATTACCTTTATAGTTCCCGTTGCCTTCTATTAGCTTAAACAAAGGATCAAACAGTTTATTTCCTATAGATGAAACGGGATATACCGTATTGTCAAGATCGAGGATAATCGCTTTTATCTTATTTTTCATCATCGTGTTCTTAGATTATTTCGTTTAAGATTTGACCTGTTACTATTACATTTATTGGCTGCTAAAAGCTATCCGCCGTTGAACTGCAGCTTGTTGTACGGCAAGTGGATCTTCCCCCTGTTCTTGAAAGGCATTGTTTACGGCAGTTTGTGCATTGTATCCAAACCGTATCGGGCGAATCATCAAAATACTCATTGGTTTCCAAATTATATTAAAGAATAAAGAGTATAAAAATAGTAAATATTATTCCCATAAATAATTCTCTGTAATTTCTCGCAAATCCCCTCAGTTTCATCAGCGATAACTGTTAATAGGTTATATAGATGAGGCCTGTATTTTACTATTCTGTAATCTTATGAATTGTATTTATTGCATTAAAGATAGGTACTACCTAAAACTAATAATTTCAGGAATATTAGCTAAAGTGCTATCAAGCTCAATTAAAAACCTTTTCTTAGCAGATACCTGCCAGGTAACAGTAAGCGTATCATTATATTTGCTAATCTCCAGACGTTCTATAATGAGGTCGTCACAGTTCAATCTATTTTCCAATGAAATAATTTGATTGAAATCCGGATTTCTAAAAGTAACACTGATAATTTTTTGTTTTTGTAGCTTCGAGATGATCTTTTCTATTCTGCCCGCCATCAGTAATAAACCCAGGGTTATAATTGTAAAGACAAATGCGAGCGCATGATAACCAATTCCTGTTGTCATGCCGATAGCAGCAGAGGTCCAGATAACTGCCGCTGTCGTTAGCCCTCTAATAGAGATCTGATCCTTAAAAATGACACCTGCTCCAATAAAGCCAATACCTGTAATGATATTCGCAGATATCCTGTCGTCAGATCCTGCACCATGTCCGGATACAATCGTAAAGATGGTTGATCCAAGTGAAATAAGGACGATTGTTCTAAAGCCAGCAGATTTGCTTTTATACTCTCTTTCAAAACCGATTATTCCACCACAAAGAATAGACATCAACATACTGATTATATCTTCTGTACTTATATTAAAATCCATGTTGACAATCTATTTAATTATTTAGTAGAATAACACACTATTTGACTGAACTTGAAACATTTCATTAAGGTGAATGTTTCTCCAAATATATTTGAAAATTATGGAAATTGACTGGCACCGTATTTTTTTTAGTGATCATCCTTATACTTTTTTTATTGAAATACTAATTAGAACACCGCTTATGTTTTTGGCGGCTGTGATTATTCTACGATTAACTGGAAAGAGGGGAGTACAGCAGCTTTCCATTTTTGAAATGGTAATGATCATAACGTTAGGTTCGGCGGCAGGCGATTCGATGTTCTACGAGGATGTGGGACTTTTTCATGCGCTTGCAGTATTTATAATCATTTTAGGGCTTTATCAGTTAGTGGTTGTTCTTGTCGCAAGAAGTCGAAAAGCCGAAAAACTTTTAGAAGGAGAACCACAATATATTATAAGGGAAGGAAAACTGTGTATAGAAGAGATAAATGGCGATGAATTAGGTTCCGATGAATTTTTTGGTGAATTGAGAGGATATAGCATAGAACATTTGGGTCAGCTACGATACGTAATTTTAGAAGATACGGGAAAGCTAAGCCCTTTTTATTATTCTGATGAAGAAGTAAAGCCAGGATTGCCTATCATGCCAGATGAATTCTGTAAAAAGAGTAGCAGGGTAGAATATGCCGGTTTGTACTCATGTGCCCGCTGCGGGAATACCAAAAATCAAGAACCAACCGATTCCGTTATTTGTGAGCTGTGCAAAAATAATGAATGGGTGCAGGCAATAGATAGGAAAAGAATTACCTAGCAAAGAATTGGTTTTTCACCCTGATAAACCAGCAAGACTTATTGATTTAATTTTGAAATTGTTTGCGGCTTCTCATTTCCGTTATGACAGGTAACGCAGGAAATATTGAGTACCATTCCTTTTTCATCCGGATAATGAAAGTATTTTTTATTGATTTTCGCCGTCATCCGCATCATTTTTCTGGCGATCTCTTTTTCTGGTTTTGCATCACTTGCAAAATCAAGCTTTTTAGGATCGTCAAGCTTTGAAGCATGACAGAAGCCGCATTTTACACCCAATGCAACCTTAAACCCCTCCATTACCTCATCGATTTCGTCCTTGCTGATATCTTTGGGAAGGATCTTTAAATTTTTAGCTTTAAACTCTTGTTGTTGAGGCATAAAAGCACTTAGCATAAAACCAACAGCCAATACAAGCAACAGGGTAATCGATGTTTTATAATTCATAATCAGGTGATTTTATCATACTAATATATGAAAAATATAATTTATGCGAATAATTGTAATTTGTACTTTTCCTAATATTATTATACCTTGGTTAATATTAAAGCAAATGAAATCATCATGCGATTTACTTTACTTTCAAACTGAGACAAGTGATTCGCTCATGATAGCTTCATCACCACTTAAAAACAAATTATTTCGATGAAACCATCATGAGCATTTGTATACTTTTAAACCGAGATAAACATTCACTCATGATAGCTTCATCACCACTTAAAAACAAATTATTTCGATGAAAAACCTGAAAAGTATTTTTATGGCTATTATAATTCTAATGGTTGCCAGTTCTACTCAAGCTCAAACAAAAGTAATTGCACATCGGGGAGCCTGGAAGACTCAAAACCTGCCGGAAAATTCTTTAGCATCGCTTAATCATGCCAGCGAAATTGGCTGTTATGGGTCTGAATTTGATGTTCATCTCACAAAAGATGATATTCTGGTCGTTAATCATGACAAGGATTTTTATGGAATAGACATCGAGCATGCAACCTATCAGGAACTGCTGACTAAAAAGCATCCGAATGGTGAAAGCATTCCTACACTCGAGGAATATTTGAAAGAAGGAAAAAAGCATAAAAAGACCCGGTTAATTCTTGAGATCAAGACCTCAATCATAAGCAAAGAACGGACACTTCAAACTACTGAAATGTGTGTAGATGCGGTGAAGAAATTAAAATTGCAAAAACAGGTTGATTATATATGCTTCGATTATGATGCTGGTAAACTTGTGCATAAGTTGGATCCAAAAGCAGATGTTGCTTACTTAAACGGAGATGTTGATCCGGCAAAAGCAAAAGCAGATGGCTATACAGGTCTCGACTATCATTTTTCAGTATTTAAGAAGAATCCAACCTGGATTGAGGAAGCACATCATATTGGCCTTACCATTAATGCATGGACTGTTGATGATGCAGCTGAAATGGCTAATTTGATTCAACAGAAAATAGAATTTTTAACTACCAATGAGCCGGAAAAAGCTTTTGAAGTGATAAAAGCTGAAAAAAGCAAAAAATAATTATCGTTGTCTTATCCCTCTCTTCTAACTGTTTGGAAGATTCCTACAACCAATCCTTTTTTAGAGTTGCTGATAGGAATATGTTTTCCATCAGACATAACGAGGTAACCGCCATCGCTGCGGGAATATTTTTGCATATAATTAGGATTAACAAGATAGGATTGGTGCGTGCGAACAAAGAAGAAATCTTCAAGGGCTTTTTCAGTTTCTTTTAATGTTTTACTAATGAGTACTTGTACTCCGTTTGCTAAATAGATGTATGTATAGTTGTTTTGGCTCTGACAATATAGGATATTTTTTACTTCTAAAAACTCAAAACCTTCAGCTATTGGCACTGCAATTTTGAACTGTAAATGTGAATTTACCAGTAGTCGATGTGCCAGCATATCGGTTTTTATCATATCTGCTTTATATTCAGTTTGCAGACGATTTTTTTCTTGTTCACGTAAATCAGCTTGTGCTTCCAGAATTTTCTGTGTTCGTTCTTTCACTTCTGTTTCCAGCTGAATATTCATGTTTTTTACCATTTGTTCGTTAAGGGAAAGTTGATAAATAAGTTTATCATTCGCCAGGTGCTTATCGTGATGCAGGTGATGAATGCGATGTCCTAAGGCAAGAGCAAAGCACAGGATCTGAATGAGAATACCCACTTCACAGTATACAGGATCTGTAATGTCATAGAATCCTTTAATAGGAATGTTATCTACCGTATAGCGCAAGGTGGCAACAACTGCACCTGCAAAGTATGCGATGCTGCCGGTAGTGAAATAATATTTTACCGGAGATGAAATTTTTAAGATAACCCAACTCATGAAAAATGTACACAATGAATAGATAATTAATCTTGAGTAAAGATGGAAGGCGAATTCAGAAGAAAGGATATACGGGTATAGAATGAAATAAACGACAGAATAAGTGGCCACAGAATAGCCAAAGATGTTTAGGAGCCGATATAGTTGACGGCTTTGCTTTTTCACCTCAATCAGCTCGATTGAGAAAAAGATATAAAATGTAAAAGCAAGAAAGGTTACGGGTTCTACAAAGCGACTGCTTATATTGAAACTTGCAGTAAAGTAATTTCGAAACCAGGAACCCGACTCAATATGGATAAATCCATAAACCAACATAAAAAATAAGAACAGAACATAATGGAGATAAATTTTCTCTTTGGTTTTTATATAAAGAAGCAGAATGAAAGAAGTCAGCAGCGTTACTGCCCCACAAAAGAAAATACCTGTGCCGTCGGTTATCGAATAGCTATGAACCATATCCTGCAGATTCGTGTCAGTTGGAATAAGACGAACAGGCACCGCGCTTTTTATTGAATCGAGTGTTAGTGCCTGAGCAGAAGCGGTTGTGTAAAGCGTGCCAGCCATAGGTTTATAGAAAGAACAATAAAGATAACTAATTTAATATTAGTTATTTAGATAGATGATTAAAAGTATTTGAAATGAGTATTTATTAGTTGTCGATGAGTATACTTTTCAAATTCTAACTCAACTACTGCTTTTCCTAACTCATACCCGTCGATTACTAAATGACTCTTTTAAATAAGAGATGGTATATGGTTATTTGGATACCAATTATTTGTTAACAAATCAAAACCGGCATAATTTATCCTGGTGAAATCAATTATCATGCATTCGATGTAAATTCAATCTATCGAATGAAGGAAGATAGCGTTCCCTAATGAATTGGAAAAAATGTAAATAATTACTGCAATGAAAAAGATATTGATATTAATGGCACTGCTTTTCTCAATGAGTTTATATTCCAAAAGCGAAGCTCAGGTTTTAAAGAAGATCGGAAAGAAGATAGAGAAAAAGGCGGGAGAAAGACTTGATCAGAGCGCGGATCGGAATGTCGATAAAGTTCTGGATAAAGCTGACGAAAAAACGGATAAGACTTTCGATGATGTTTTAAAGACGTCTTCTTCCAACGCAGATGAAGAGAAAGATCAAGCTCACACTGAAACCTCAGATGCTGCGTCTTCAGCCGCTTTTTCTTCTTCTCCTGATGGACTTACCATGGTTTCAGACAATTGCTCAGATTTTATCTGGTTCAAATCGGGCGCAATGATGGAATTTGAATTTAAAGATGGTAAAGGGGAGCTGGCGCATAAATCGAAAATGATCGTTACAAAGATTTATAACGAAGGTTTGGCAACCGTTGCAGATGTTTATTTTACAGATAATATGGGAAATGATTTAACTATGAATTATAAATGTGCGGGTGATAAGTTGTATATGGATTTTGCTGCTATGATGGAGGAAGCGATGAAAAAAGCGGGTGTGGACGCAAATTCCGAAGGGGTGAAACAGAGCATAAGCAATACCCGGATGGACTTTAGCGATGGTTTTATGTCTTTCCCAAAAAAGATGTATCCGGGACAGCGTTTAGAGGATGTTTCTTTTACGATAGAAACTGGTTCGAGCTCCCAATTTACAATGAATGTGACATCAAAACTTTTGGATAGAAAGGTGGAAGAACGTGAAAAGGTTACTACATCAGCGGGGACGTTTGATTGCTTGAAAATAAGTGGTAAGCGAAGTACGACAATGAAAATGATGGGGATGAATAAAAATATGGGTAAGCCCACGGTTGAATATTTATGGTTTAGTCCGGGGATTGGTATGGTTAAACAGGAAAGTTATGATGAGAAAGGCAACCTGGAGGGTTCCTCCCAATTAACAGCATATAAACTCTGATATGCTATCCTTATTTAGTTGATGGATAGCTCAAATAGCAGGTGAAAAATAGAACATTAGTTAAATAGAATTGAGAGTTAAATAGAATTGGGATAAATTTATAACAATATTATTATTGGATTGTTAAGAACACAATAACCGATAATAATTGAATATGCGTAAGAAACCTATCTTAGATTTTAAGTTTGTCATTAACAAGCCAGTTTTTTATCCTTCGATTGTATTTATTTTTATTTCGGTTTGTTTATGTCTTCTTTTCAAAGAATCTTCTGCTAAATGGTTTGCCGATACGCAATTACTGATAACCGATAATTTAGGGTGGTTTTTTATATTGGCAGCAAATGTTATTCTTATCTTTTGTATCTATTTGGCCTTTAGTAAGTATGGTAATATTCGATTGGGAGGAGACGAATCTAAACCAGAATTTAGTACAACATCCTGGTTTGCCATGCTCTTTAGCGCAGGGATGGGAATTGGGATTATGTTCTTTAGTGTCGCAGAACCTGTTTCGCATTTTTCAGATCCGCCTCAGGAAACGATTAATGATGCTGCAAGAGCCATTCAGGCAATGAAGTTTACCAGTTTACATTGGGGACTGCATGCCTGGGGAATTTATTCGGTAGTAGGCCTTGCCTTAGCCTTTTTCTCTTTCAATCGTAAATTACCTTTAACATTCAGATCACTTTTTTATCCTTTCCTTGGTGAAAGGATTCATGGATGGTGGGGACATGCGATTGATATATTTTCGGTTATCGCCACTATTTTCGGGCTGTCTACTTCGTTGGGTTTAGGTGTTCAGCAAATGAACGCAGGTTTGAATTTTCTTTTCGATTGGGGAATTTCAACTTCTTTGGAGGCTTGGCTTATTCTTATTGTTACTTCTATTGCTACGATATCTGTTGTTTCCGGACTTGATAAGGGAATAAAAATTTTAAGCCAGGGAAATATGATTATGGCTTTTTCGTTAATGCTTCTGATTTTTATACTGGGACCAACAGTTTTTTTGTTGAAAAGCTATATCCAGAATATCGGTTCTTATCTGGGCGGTCTGATAGAAATGAGTTTATGGAATGATAGCTACCAGGAGAGCGGGTGGCAGAATAAGTGGACTGTCTTTTATTGGGCCTGGTGGATTGCCTGGTCTCCTTTTGTAGGAAGCTTTATTGCTCGTATCTCGAAGGGCAGAACTGTCAGAGAGTTTATATTGGGTGTTTTGCTTGTCCCTGCGCTGATCACGCTGTTATGGATGACAGTTTTTGGTGGCACAGCACTGCACTTTATTTTGGAAGGGGATTATTCGATGATAGCGGCTGTAAAGGAAAATATTTCTACTGCGTTATTTGTCTTCCTGGAAAAGTTTCCTTTTTCAATGGCGTTATCCGTTCTAGCTGTATTACTGATCGCTTTCTTTTTCATCACATCATCTGACTCCGGTTCTTTGGTCGTAGACAATATTACTTCTGGAAGTTCGGTCAATACTCCTGCTTTGCAACGTATATGTTGGGCTTTTTTACAAGGTATAATCGCTATTGCACTTTTATTTGGTGGTGGTTTAGAGGCTCTCCAGGCAGCTGTTATTATAGCAGGCTTGCCCTTCACAGTTATTATTCTCTTGATGTGTTATAGTCTTCATCAAGGATTACAAGAGGAATTTAAGAAAAAACAAAAGAAACTCCGTGGTTACCAGGAAAAGAATTACCGGGATGTGATCATGGATATATTAGATGAAAAAAACAATCAGTAATACAATGGAAGCAATTCAGAAAATCAATATTCTCATCGGTTTGGATCTTTCAGAAATGGATGAAGCACTTATTCGCTATGTTCAGCTAGTGCGTAAATTGTACCCTGTTTCCACGATTACTTTTTTGCATAATGTAAAGATTAGTGAGCTTCCTGAAGAATTCCGTTCCCAGGAAAAATTAGCTAAGATCGCAACCGGAATCAAATCAAAAATCAAGAATCTGATTGAAGCCGGAGAATCAATTCCTGAGCCTTATCAGGTAGAGGTTACTTTAGCTGATTTCAGTGAAATGGCCTTTCTTGATATTAGCAAACGTACAGACGCGAAATTGGTCATGCTTGGTAACAAGCAACAGTTACTAGGTGGTGGCGGGCTTCCTCAGAAATTAATCAGGATGCTTCCTTTAGCAGTATTGCTGGTTCCTGAAACTTTTAATCCGCAACCTAAGAGAATTGTTGAAGCTATTGATTTTTCCAAGTATACTGATGTTGTATATCGTATAGGTAAACAGATTATGCAACATGTTAGCTTGGATGAGTTTGTAATAGAACCGGTATATATTGCCAAAGTATCCTGGCAGTTTTTTCCGGGCCCAAGTCAAAATGACATCAAAAAAATACTCGAAGAAGACGCGAAGCTAAAACAAAAGAAGTGGTCAAAAAGTTATCCGGATTCGGCTGCCTTAACGATTATAACCAATCAAGATAAAAATATAGCGTCTAGTTTGTTAGATCATGTTAAGAAGACAAAGACAGATTTTTTAATAATGGGTGCTATGGGCGCTTCCTCACTAACAGGTTTATTTATGGGCAGTGTCGCTAATGAAATTATTCAACAAGAAACGAATACTTCCATTTTACTGGTGAAGAGACAGATTTCCTGATACTCTATATACTACAATTTACAAAACCCATACCCAATATGTTAACTTATCGCTTTATGTAAGGTGTGGTTAGCTTAAAGTGGAATTAGAAAATAGAATTCCAGATAATTCTGATACTGGAAATAATAACAATGATACCTACGCCTAAGAACATCTTTTTGACCGGAAGTTTTCCTGCTAATTTTGCAGCAATGGGCGCTGCTAACAATCCGCCGACAATTAAGCCTAAAACCGTGTCTATATGGCTGATACCCAGAATGATGAAAAAAGTAACAGCACTGGCAAAGGTTACAAAAAATTCAGTCAGACTCACTGAGCCGATTACATATTTGGGGCTTCTTCCTTTTGAAATCAATGTGCTGGTAACCAGCGGACCCCAACCACCACCGCCAAATGAATCTAAGAATCCTCCTGCGCCGGCCAACCATCCTGCGTTTTTGACTTTTTTTATCTGAATACTTTTTTTGAATGCATTGATAAGAATCCTGATTCCCAGAATAAGGGTGTAAACGGACAGGACAGGTCTAAGCCAACCCGCATATTTTTCGCCAAAGAAGCCTAAAAGAAGTGCACCGAAAATAGCACCAATAACGCCCGGAATTAACAAAGTTTTGAATAGCTTTTTGTTGACATTGCCAAATTTATAATGGCTGTATCCGGATGCTCCGCTTGAAAACATTTCTGCGGTATGAATGCTTCCGCTAACCACTACCGGATTGATACCCCCTGAGAGCAAAAGTGTAGTTGAAATTACTCCATAGCCCATTCCCAAAGCTCCATCAACCAATTGAGCTGCAAAACCAACTCCCAACATCCAGAAGAATCGTTCATCTATTTTATCCGGAATGGATTTCAAGGTTGTTAATATGGCATCAGTTGATATAAAGTTAAGAATGAAATAAACAATAAATAGAGAGGCTAATACTGCTAAGCTCCAATTAGCAATGCGTTTCCACTTTTTCTCTTGTTTGGTTTTGCTTGAAGATCTATTATGAGGAGCTCTTTCATCAGGTGGCTTAACAGTAGTGGAATACTGCTGCTCATTAGAACTATTTTCTTCGGCTAATATCTGAGCTTTTTCTTGCATCCGCTTGGATTGTTTTTTGTATTGTCTATTAAATCAGTCGACAATAATACGTTTAGTTTTTTTAATCACAAAATTTTAAATAATATTTATTGTTTTTTTTATTGAAACAATCGCACCATGCTTAGATACATTCGCATTCTTATGGTATATAGCTTGTTTGACAATTGTATGTAAGATTGCTCCTTATTAGTGTTACGTTCAAGCGTTCCGCGCTAATAATTTAATCTTTTAATAACATTGGCCTGATAAAACTGTAGCTAATTGGTACTCTTTTTGACATATAAAAATTAGTATGAATAGAAATAATAAAACAGTCAACAAACCAATCCTTTTAAATGGAAGTTTTTCAGATGCAAAGAAATTCAGACCCTTGCCAAAAGCTACAGGAGAATGGCCATACCATTTAGATATAAAGGATGTAACGCCCAATATAGTTCCTGATAAAAATGAACTGATTTTAAATGTAGTTGGGGATACAGGAAGTGCAAAAGATTTGAGTTTCCAGCGATTACTGGCTCTGCAATTAATAAAACAAGCTAAAAATAGTAAAGATAAACCTCAGTTTTTATACCATTTAGGGGATATCGTCTATGACCATGGAGAAGCTCACGAATATCCTGCTCAATTTTTTAAGCCTTTTGAAGAATATCCCGGTCCGATCTTTTCTATCCCGGGCAATCATGATGCGGAGATAAATCCGATAAATGAATCTCCGTATGAAAGTTTAGACGCTTATATGAAGGTCTTTTGCGATTTTGAACAGCAGTATGTTCCCTTTTCTAAAGGAAGCAGACGTAAAAGCATGATCCAGCCAAACGTATATTGGACATTAAACACGCATTTGGCAACCATCATCGGTTTATACGGTAATGTTGCTAAGTTTGGTGTTATTACGGATGAGCAGCGGTTTTGGTTTATTGAAGAATTGAAAAAGGCTGCTTTGGAAATGGATGAAAAAGCATTGATTGTGTGCCTGCATCAGTCTCCATTTTCAGCTGATATTAATCATGGATCCAGTTTGGCAATGATCGACTTCCTTGAAAGTGCCTACGAAGAAGCCGGTGTAAAACCCGATATCGTTTTTGGGGGGCATGTTCATAATTATCAGCGTTTTTTAAAGCATTATGCAGATGGTACTACGGTTCCTTATGTAGTTGCAGGCGCAGGTGGTTACGCCATGTTGCATCCAATTGCAAAAGAAGGAGACCCGGATGTAAGCGCAGATTCTGATTTGTTAGCCAATGTAAAATTAGAAAATTATTGCGCAGAAGAATATGGATTCCTTAAGATTAAAATTGTTAAAACAGAAGAAGGGCTAGGCTTAGTAGGAGAATATTATACCATTCCCTTGGATGCCAAAGAAGATACTGACTTTGACGCAACCTTGTTCGATCAATTTGAGATTTTACTAAAAAGACCGGAACTGGTTAATTGGTAATAATATTCTCCTCTAATAAATATTAATCAAGTCCGCCTCTGCGGGTTGGGCTTGTTGGAGTCGGCCAGGTTCCTTTTTCACCCGTACGTGGGTTTACCGGCAATTCGATTTGCTGGCGTGAACTTGTTTCCGGGTCCTCACTCGCCATGTAAGTCAATATAGCGGTTAAAATGGCGTTACTCTGAACATCATCAAATACGATTTTATCATACGTGTCACGATTGGTATGCCAGGTATAAGTTCCATAAGACCAGTTTAATGCACTTAAGTTGAAAGCAGGAGCACCCGCTGCCACAAATGAGGCAAAGTCAGAACCGCCTGTTCCCGGGTATCCCGGAAAATGTGTAGAAATATGTTGTGCGATATCTTGAGGAGCTGCGGCTAACCATTTCCCTATATAGTTATACGAATTCAGGAATCCTTGTCCGGAGATATCAACGATTCTTCCTGTTCCATTATCCTGATTGAAGACAGCCTGAATGTTTTTTACGATTTCCGGATGGTCTTCTACAAAAGCTCTGGAACCATTTAATCCTTGTTCTTCACTTCCCCAAAGGCCAATAATGATTGTCCGTTTTGGGTTTGGATAAACCTTCTTTAATATTCTGGCAGCTTCCATCATTGTAAGTGTACCGGTTCCATTATCAGTTGCACCGCTTCCGCCGTCCCAGGAATCGAAATGAGCTGAAAGAATGACATACTCATCTGGCTTTTCGGTTCCTTTGATTTCTGCAACCGTATTGAATGTTGGAACTACACCATGTTCTTTTGATTCAGCGACTACTTTAATCTCTGGTTTCTCGCCATGTTCAATCATGCGATAAAGCAAACCGTAATCTTCTAAAGAAAGATCAACAGTAGGTATTTTCTTCGTAGTTGCACCGAATATTTTATTTACACCGAAACCACGTGACCAATTTGATGTAACGATACCTACTGCACCTGCTTTTTCAAGGGCTGCTGCAATGGTACGTGGAGTATATCCTGTATTTTTGATCCGGTTGCTCCATGCTTCGGTCTGAACGTTACGCTCTTCTTTCATTTTGGTAAAGGATTCAGGAGTAGCAAATTCCTCCCAATTGTAATCCGGACGGCCAGTTGGCTGGTTCATGGAAATCATTACAAACTTTCCTTTAACAGTTTTGACAGCCTGTTGGAATGCGATTGAATCTGTTGCCTCCGGTAATATGACTACCTCGGCTGTAGTTCCATTTTTAGAAGTGGATGGGCTCCAGGCTAATTGAGTTCCTTCTAAAGATTTTATGCGTGGGGAAACTAAGTCAATGTGAGAAATTCCTCTTTCCCAGCCACGCCATTCACCCCACTTTTCATTTCTTGCTGAGATACCCCAACTGCTGTATTTATTAACGGCCCAGTCATGCGCTTTCTGCATATTAGGAGAACCAACCAGACGTGGGCCAATGCTATCTAATAATTCGTAAGCCAGATTTTTAAGTTGTGAATTGTCTTTTGCTTCGCTAATAATCGCTTTTACGATTGGATCGTTTGTTTCCCGGACTTGTGAGTTTCTGGGTTGTGCGAAAACTCCGCCAAGGGATAAAAGAAAAAAGAATAAAATCGATTGTGTTTTTACGTTGATCTGGTTCATTGCTTTGTAAAATAATTTCATATAAAATAAATGAGAGGTCAATATTAGCCTAAAAGTACAAAAGAAACTGAAATAATAAAGTATTTGTCGTGTTACCTTTTATTGAATACATTCAAAATATTAATTTTCCGTACTTTTGCATTTCTTGAAAAATAAAGTAAAAGATGCTGAACCGCGAAATAAAGAAAAGAAGAACCTTTGGGATTATTAGTCACCCCGATGCAGGAAAAACGACATTGACAGAAAAACTGCTGTTGTTTGGGGGGGCAATTCAAAAGGCAGGTACTGTAAAGCGGAATAAGGCAGAAAAGACAGCAACGTCTGACTTTATGGAGATTGAGAAACAGCGTGGGATTTCTGTTGCGACATCGGTGATGGGTTTTGAATACCTCAATCACAAAATCAATATCCTGGATACACCTGGTCACAAAGATTTCGCGGAAGATACGTATCGGACGTTAACAGCTGTTGACTCTGTTATTCTGGTAATTGACTCGGTAAAAGGAGTTGAAGAGCAGACTCGTAAATTAATGCAGGTTTGTAGAATGCGCCATACGCCTGTCATCGTTTTTGTTAATAAGATGGATCGGGAAGGAAAGGAACATTTTGATCTCCTTGATGAAATAGAAAAGGAATTAAATATTTCTGTTCGTCCGTTGAGTTGGCCTATAGGAATAGGTAGCACATTTAAAGGAGTGTATCATTTGCATAAACAGAAACTCAATCTTTATAGTGCAAATAAAAAAAATATAGCTGACGATTATATACCCATTGAGAATTTAGAAGATACGAAACTTGATGACGTTTTGGGCGAAAAGGCAGCAAGTACTTTACGCGATGAGGTGGAATTAGTAGATTCAGTTTTCGAGCCATTTGATGAATCCTTGTATCGTTCAGGTTATCTGGCACCTGTTTTCTTTGGTAGTGCCATTAATAATTTCGGTGTTCAGGAATTGCTGGAAACTTTTATTGAGATTGCTCCGGAACCGCAGGGAAGGTCAACTGATACCCGATTTGTAGAACCTGATGAAAAAAAGTTTACAGGCTTTGTTTTTAAAATTCACGCTAACTTAGATCCAAAACATCGTGACCGGATTGCTTTTTGCAGAATTTGTTCAGGTAAATTTGAGCGGAATACATTTTATCATCATGTACGGTTAAATAAGAATCTAAAGTTTGCATCACCAACAAGCTTTATGGCGGATAATAAAAGTTTGGTTGAAGAAGCCTGGCCGGGAGATGTGATTGGTTTATATGATTCCGGGAACTTTAAGATCGGTGATACCTTAACAGAAGGCGAGGATATGAACTTTGTTGGAATACCAAGTTTTTCTCCGGAGATCTTTAAGGAATTGGAAAATGCAGATCCTTTTAAAACCAAACAATTGGAAAAAGGTATTACCCAGCTAAGTGATGAAGGTGTAGCACAGCTATTTACTCAGAATCCGGGAAATCGTAAAATTATCGGAACGGTTGGGGAGCTGCAATTTGAGGTTATTCAATTTAGACTATTACAAGAATATGGAGCATCTTGTCGTTTCCGACCTATGAATACAAGCAAAGCAAACTGGGTTTCATCTGAAGAACCTGATGTTTTGAAAAAGTTCCTTTATAGTAATTCCTCGAAAATTGCTTATGATAAAGAAGAGCGCCCCGTATTTTTAGCTGGTTCTCAATGGGATATTGATTACGCGTTAGGCCAGTATCCCGGAATACAGTTTCATGAAACTTCTGAGTGGGACCGGGCGGAAATTAAGGCTTAAATCTGCAGGAACTATTTTTCCATTGGTAAATATGTAATAACTTAGCAATATGAAGGCTAAGTATATTTATCAACTATCTATTCTGATTTTTTTATTTCTGATAGGATGTAAATCACCCGGTAAATCAGTCCCAACGGTTGGTTTTGTAGATGCCTTTGAAGATGCAACGATTTCCCAGGCACGCGAGGGCTTTGTAGATGCACTAAGAAAAGAAGGTTATCGTGAGGAAGATAAAACAATAAAGATCTTATATCGGAATGCCCAGGGTGATATTCCTACACTCACTCAGATTGTTAATTATTTTATTTCTGAAAAAGTAGATCTGTTAGCAACCAATACAACACTTTCTACAATTACAGCAATTCAGCGCGATAAAAACATCCCGATTTTTATGATGGTTTCGCCCGAACCTACACGTATGGATGTGTTGGATGCAAATGGGGAAGCTCCATCAAATCTGTTTGGCGTATCAGAATCACTCTCGTATATCGATACGTCTTTTGCTTTAATTCCTAAATTTATTAAACCCAAAGGAAATAAGCTTGTGGTGGGGATGATTTATAATCAATCTGAACCGCAATCACAAGATGCGCTAAAGCGGGTGCAGGCAATAGCCGAAAATTTGGAGGTGATTATTAAAGCAATGCCTGTCAATAATTCTGCAGATGCACAATTGGTTACTCAATCTTTATTGAGTACAGGTATTGATGCGTTTTTCGCCAACCCGGATAACACTGTTTTTGCGTCATTTGAAACCATTTTAAAGAATTGCAACCAAAAGAATGTTCCGATTTTTACCAGCGAAGCGGGATTAGTTCAACGAGGAGCAGTAGCCGCTTTTGGAGCGGATATTTATCAGTGGGGGTATCAGGCAGGTGAACAAGCTGCACAGTTTCTGAAAAATAAAGACACAAATGGACTAAAGGTTGAATTAGTCAAATTGCGAAAAAGGGTTTATAATCCGCAGGTTGCCAAACGTTATAATCTGGACTTTCCCAAGAACTTTGAGATGATAAAATAATGGATTTTTACCTTACTGCTCTTCTTCAAGGTTTATGTTTATCCGGAATGGCTCTTGGGATCTTTATTTCAATGAAAATTTTTAATATTCCGGATATTACGACTGATGGAAGTTATACATTGGGCGGCGCAGTAAGCGGTTTATTATTATCGCTTCATTTACCAGCTGGGATTATTTTTCCAATCGTGGTTTTTACCGGCGCATGTGCAGGAGTTTGTACCGGACTAATTCATACCAAGTTGAAAATAAATCCATTGCTTTCCGGTATATTGGTCATGACAGGTTTGTATTCCATTAATCTAAGTATTATGGGACGTTCAAATATTCCAATGCTCAATTATAAAACCATTTTCAACCGTTTACACCTGGTTGATGATCTAAACCTGAATAGCTTAATCATTCTTTTGATTATTGTCGGTTTCTTAATTTTTTTAATAGGCTTTATTTTGAAATCAGACTATGGGATAACCATGCGGGCTACCGGCAACAGTGAAAATATGGTGCGGGCGTTGGGTGTAAATACAGATCGGATAAAAGTGGTTGGATTGGCTTTTGCAAATGCGCTAACAGCAATTAGTGGGTTTTTGATGACACAGTTTCAAGGATTTGCCGATATTAACATGGGCATAGGGATTGTGATTGTTGGTTTAGGCTCAGTAATTATTGCAGACACTTTTATAAATTGGATAAGTATAAAATCAGTTTGGATTACGTTAATTCTTGTATGCTTAGGTGCTGTTATTTTTCAATTCGTGCTTGCTTTTACCTTGAGTGTGGGTATTGATCCAACCTTGTTGAAATTAATGACTGCTTTATTTGTATTGCTTATTGTGAGCTTGCCACAGTTTAACTTTATAAGGAAAGCGCTATGATAGAGTTTAATCATATTTCTAAGAGCTTTCATCTGGGTAAATCGAATGAAGTAAGGGCTTTGCAAGATATTGATTTGCAAATTGCAGCTGCTGAGTTTGTGATTTTGGTAGGTTCAAATGGTTCAGGCAAGTCTACCTTGTTGAATTTAATTGCCGGCAATATTTTTCCAACAGATGGGTTTATTAAAATTGCCGGAACAGATGTGAGCAGATTGCCTGAATATAGACGCAGTAAGTGGATTGCCAGGGTTTTCCAGAATCCGCTTCAAGGAACAGCTCCTGATCTGAGTATTATTGAAAACTTTCGATTGGCTGCGTTGAGAACCTCTTCTAAAAGAATTAAGATTGGGTTGAATGCTCATTTCATACGTGACGTAGGAGATCGGGTTGCTTCATTAGGCTTGGGACTGGAAAATAAACTAAATCAGGCGATGGGAAGTTTGTCCGGAGGACAAAGACAGGCGCTAAGTTTGTTGATGGCGGTTATGGCAGATATCAATATTTTACTATTGGATGAACCAACAGCCGCTTTGGATCCTCGCTCGGCAGAAATCGTTTTGACTACTGCCGATAAACTCATTAAAGAGTATGCTATAACAGCAGTCATGGTTACCCATAACATGAAAGATGCATACCAATATGGTTCCAGAATTATCCAATTGCAGAATGGAACGATACAGCGTGACCTAGGGGAGCAAGAGAAAGAAACTTTGACACATACAGATATGTATGAGTGGTTTATGTGATTTTCTCAAACAATTCAAGTAAATTATCCTTAATTTAGTATAAGTAATTTTTCTATATGGATTTTATCGATTATTATAAAATTTTAGGTATTGATAAATCTGCTTCTGATGCAGATATAAAAAAGGCATATCGGAAATTAGCCAGAAAACATCATCCGGATTTAAATCCCAATAATAAAGAGGCTGAAAAGAAATTCCAACAGATCAATGAGGCCAATGAAGTCTTAAGTGATCCTGAAAAGCGAAAGAAGTATGACCAGTATGGTAAGGATTGGCAACATGCAGATGCTTATGAGCAAGCCAGGCAACAACAGGGCGCTTACCAGGGACAAAGTTATCAGGGGGCCGACAATCCATTTGCCGGATTTTCAGGTTCTGCAGATTTTGGCGGACATGATTTTTCAGATTTCTTTTCTTCAATGTTTGGAGGCGGAGGTGGTTCAAGGCAACGGCAAGCCCAATTTAGAGGCAATGATTTTAAGGCAGAGCTTCATCTTAACTTTAGGAAGGCAGCCGAGACCCATAAACAGAGTTTAACAGTTAATGGAAAAACTATTCGCATTACGGTTCCGGCAGGAGTAAGCAATGGTCAAGAAATAAAATTAAAAGGTTACGGCGGCCCTGGTGTAAATAATGGTCCCAATGGTGACCTGTATATCACATTTGTTATTGCTGAAGATCCGGATTTTAAACGTATTGGCGATAACTTATATGCTACTGAAGAAATCGATTTATATACCGCTATCCTGGGAGGTGACATTTATGTCAACACACTTTCGGGCAAGGTAAAGTTAAAAGTTAAACCGGAAACTCAGAATGGAACGAAAGTGAAATTGAAGGGAAAAGGTTTTCCGGTTTACAAAAAGGAAGGTCAATTTGGGGATTTGATTATTACCTATCAGGTGAAAATTCCGACTGACTTAAGTGAAGACGAAAAAGAAATATTTAGGAAACTGGCAAAATAGGACGTAATATGGAAAATTCGATAATTAAAATCACAGAATATTGCAGCTATTGTAAAATTGAACCTGATTTTGTAAGCTCTTTGGAAGGGGTTGGTTTGATTCATACCATAATTGTTGAGGGAGAGCGCTTTATTCACGAAGAGGATTTAAGAGACCTGGAGCGATATGTTAACTGGCATTATGAAATGGATATAAATATTGAAGGTATTGATGCTTTACGGAATATGCTTGCTAGATTTGAACAATTGCAAGATGAAGTTGTGCAGCTGAAGGAAAAACTTCGGCTTTATGAATAAAATTAAATACCTGAAACGTAATAATGGAACCAGTGGTTAATATTCCCCGATTAGATTTATTTGATTATACCCAAGGAACACCTGAACAGCGAAAGCGGTTTTCGGATGATATAGGAAATGCTTTAACCGAAACTGGTTTTGTTACCATCACCAATCATGGAATGGACAGGATTCTTATCGAGGAGCTTTACGATATAATTAAACAGTTTTTTGAGCTTCCGGAGTCTGAAAAAGCCAGATATGAGATTTATGGGTTAGCAGGTCAGCGCGGCTATACTTCTAAGGGGAAAGAAAAAGCAAAAGATGCGCAGGTTGCCGACTTAAAGGAGTTCTGGCAAAGAGGGCAAACGGTTAGTGATGGGGATAAAATTGCTGCTGAATATCCCGATAATGTTTCTGTGGATCTAATGGGTTTTGACGAAATTACTGCTGAAGTGTACCGCCGTTTAGAGCGAACGGGAAGAGAGCTTTTAAAAGCAATAGCAGTCTACCTGAATCTGGATGAAGATTATTTTGAGAATAAGGTGCATAACGGAAACTCTATCTTAAGAGCAATTCATTATTTCCCGATTGATAAGCCTGAAGCCTTACCAGCAGGTGCTGTTAGGGCAGGTGCACATGAAGATATTAATCTGATCACCCTTCTGATTGGTGCCAGCGCGGATGGTTTAGAAGTTTTAACGCGTGATGGAACATGGTTTCCGGTTAAAGCTGCTGGCGATGATGTAGTCGTGAATGTTGGCGATATGTTGCAGCGTTTAACCAATAACAAACTTAAATCGACAACACATCGGGTAGTTAATCCGCCAGTTGAATTAATGAAGTCTTCCAGGTATTCAGTCCCGTTTTTTCTGCATCCGAAGGTTAATATGGATTTAGCGGTTTTGCCCAGCTGCATTGACCGGGATAATCCGAAGCGGTATGTTGACTGTACAGCCGGTGAGTATCTGGACGAAAGATTAAGAGAAATCGGACTAAAATAGGGCGTTTACTAATTTCCTCCGAAACATAGATATTTGACCTCCATAAATTCTTCTAAGCCATACTTGGAGCCCTCACGGCCAATTCCGGATTGCTTTACGCCTCCAAAAGGTGCAGATGCTGATGAAACCATGCCCGTATTAATTCCTACCATTCCCGATTCAACCTGTTCAGCTACACGCCAGCAACGGTGGATATCCTGGCTGTAAAAATAGGCAGCCAAGCCAAATTCAGTAGAATTGGCTAAGGTGATAGCTTCTGCTTCATCTTTAAATCGGAATAGAGAAACCACCGGACCAAAGGTTTCTTCATGCGCAATGAGTGATTGCACTGAAACATCAGAAAGAACCGTAGGTTCAAAAAATAGCCCTTTCATTGCTTTACCACCAGTTCGTATTTCCGCTCCATGTTCTACCGCATCAGCAATGTGTTTTTCTACTTTCTCTAATCCGGATTGGTTAATTAAGGGACCTACCTGAACATCTTTTTTGAGTCCGTCTCCGGTTTTCAACTGATCGACTGCTTTACAAAGTTTTTGAGTGAACTCTTCAAAAATAGAATCCTGAACTAAAAAGCGATTGGCTGCAACGCAGGTCTGGCCAGAGTTTCTGAATTTTGCAACTAAAGCACCTTTAACAGCTTCATCGAGATTTGCATCATCGAAAACTATAAAGGGGGCATTCCCTCCCAATTCGAAGGACACTTTTTTAATGGTTTCGGCAGCCTGTGCCATCAAGATCCTTCCTACCTGGGTCGAACCTGTAAAAGAGAGTTTTCGAACCAGCGGATTGGTACTTAATTCTTTTCCCATTCCAGAGCTGTCTTTTCCGGTAATTACGTTTAAAACTCCTTTAGGGAATCCTGCTTCTTCAGCAAGTTTGCCTAAAGCTAAGGCTGTAAGCGGTGTTTCTGAAGCCGGGCGCAGAACAACAGTGCAGCCAGCAGCTAATGCAGGAGCAACTTTTCTGGTTATCATGGCTAAGGGGAAATTCCAGGGAGTAATGGCAGCGACAACGCCGACGCCTTGTTTTATAGTTATAACACGATTTGCCGCATTGGGTGAAGGTATTGTTTCTCCATACGCTCGTTTTCCTTCTTCTGCAAACCAGGAAATAAAGGAAGCACCATAGCTGATTTCTCCAAGGCTTTCAGTCAGGGGTTTTCCACATTCCATGGTCATGATCTCAGCCAATTGGTCTTTGTTTTTAAGAATAAGCTTGTACCATTGAAATAGTAGATCTCCTCTTTCTTCAGCAGTCGTATTTCGCCAGGTTTTCCAGGCTTTATCGGCAACTTTAATTGCCTCTTTTGTTTCTTTGACCGTCAAATTAGCAACATTGGTAATTGATTTCCCGTTGGCAGGATTAATTACTTCAAAGGTTTCTTTACCCGAAATCCATTTTCCATTTATTAGCGATTCGCTTATAAGAAGATTGTTTGCTTTGTTCATTAGAAATGGTTTTATTGTTTCATTTGTATTGGAATCAAAAAGCGACAGCTTCCAGATATTTTTAGGAAAGGTTAAATTTACTAATATAAACCAATAACTTTACCCCAGTTTTTATTTGGAACATCAATGGCTAGGTATTTGTTTTCTCTTATTTTTTGTTTGCTATCATTTTGTGCTTTTGCACAGGTTGACAGTACACAAAATGAAGTACAGAGAAAACCGTTAACCTACTGGCAAAGGCTTGATTCTGTTAAACAGGCCAAACTTATTGAGAATAAAAGAATTGCGGATTCTGTTAAGTTTGTTCAGGATTCGCTCCAGATGCAATGGATAAAATTGCCGGATGCGGATCGGCCTAATCTCTTTTTAGATAGTTTAAAAGATCTCTATACTGTAAAGAACGGAGATTTCTTTACCTGGAATGATCAATTTAAGGATGTAAAGCAAACATTAAAGAACGGAGCACCTAAGCGTACCCGCGATATGTGGATACTTGGAGTGATCGTTTCGCTAACATTGTTTTTGGCAGTTATTCGTGTCAGCTATCCCAATGAAATCATTACGATGATTCAAGCTTTTTACAATAATCGGGTGCTGGCTCAGATTAGCAAAGAAGATAACCTGTTTAATTCCTGGCCATTTATATTCTTGTATTTATTATTCGGATTTACAATTGGGATGTTCCTGTATTTGGTAAGTAAATACACACAATTAGGTGGCGTCGCAGAAGATTTTAATTTATATCTTATTTTTTCAATAAGCATTCTTGTACTATTTACTCTTAAAATAATTACATTACGTTTTCTTGGATTTCTATTTAACATCTCGCGATTGGTAAGAGAGTACGTTTCAATTCTCTATTTGAGCTATTTTAATACAGCACTTTTGTTCCTTCCTTTGGTTTTGGTTATGGCTTTTTTGCCAAGGAATCTGGCATCATCCTTTGTCGTATTTGCTATTTTTATTTTGGCTATTACGTTTTTGTTGCAATTGTTAAGAGCAGGCAATTCTATTTTTAAAACTTATTCCCTTTCAAAGTTTTATTTAATTCTGTATCTTTGCACCCTTGAAATAGGTCCCATTCTTATTTTAATTAAAGTATTGGGTTTTTAACAAAAATTATAAAAATGCAAGAATCAGCAGAAGCCAGAGCAAAGAAAGTAAAAAGCATTTTGGTAACTTTACCAAGACCTGAAAATGAAAAATCTCCTTATTTTACTCTAGCTAAGAAATACAATTTAAAATTAGATTTCAGAGCGTTTATTCATGTTGAAGGTGTGCCGGCAAGAGACTTCAGAAAGGAAAAAATCAATCTTGCAGATTTTACAGCTATTATATTTACAAGTAAAAATGCTGTCGATCATTTTTTTCGGATTTGTGAAGAAATGCGTTATGATGTGCCTGCTGATTTAAAATATTTTTGTCTTTCAGAAACAATTGCCCTGTATCTTCAAAAATATATCCAATACCGTAAACGTAAAATTTTCTTCGGAAAGCAAACTGCACAGGATTTAGAAGAAATTCTTAAAAAACATGCAAAAGAAAAGTTCCTCTTTCCTTGTTCTAATGTAACAGGAGAAGAAACACAAAATTGGCTTACGGAGAATGGTTACAATTTTACACCAGCTGTTTTATTTAAAACAGTTGTAAGTGACTTGTCTGATCTAAAGGAGGTGTTCTACGACATTATTGTTTTCTTCAGTCCATCAAGCGTTCAATCTCTTTTTGATAACTTCCCTGATTTCGAACAAAATGATACCCGGTTGGCGGCTTTTGGAACAAGCACGCATCAAGCGATTTTGGATAGGGGATTGATTTTGGATATAGCTGCTCCGACTCCGGAAGCTCCAAGTATGACGATGGCGGTGGAACAATATGTTACTCAGATAACTAAATAAAAAAACTTATCGAAATTAGATTCTTCGAACGACTCTTTGTTTTAATCGTTTTTTGATTGAAAGAAATGTAGCAAGGATTGCGTTTGTTTTTTATTTAAAACCTTAAGCAAGTCTTCCTCTGAAGCTTCCCTGATTTTTTTTACTGATTTGAAAGTCTGTAAAAGTCTTTCTGAACTTGTTTTGCCTATTCCCGGTATTAAGGATAGCTCCGTTTGAAACGTCTTTCTGCTCCGTTGATTCCTGTGAAAGGTGATTCCAAATCGATGCGCTTCATCTCTTAATTGCTGAATGATTCGTAGGGTTTCCGATCTTTTATCTAAATGCAATGGAAACGGATCTCCGGGATAGTATATTTCTTCTAAACGCTTTGCAATTCCAATAATCGTTAGCTCCTTTTCAATTCCTAGTTTCTTTAAGCTTTTTAAGGCAGAAGATAATTGACCCTTACCGCCATCAATAACTACAAGCTGGGGTAATGATTGCTCCTCCATCAATAGTCGCTTGTAGCGTCTGTAAACAGCCTCTTCCATTGTTTTGAAGTCATCGGGCCCTTCTACGGTTTTCACATTGAAGTGCCGGTAATCTTTCTTAGATGGACGTGCATCTTTAAATACGACAATCGCAGAAACAGGATATTTGCCCTGAAAGTTTGAATTATCAAAACATTCAATATGTGTTGGCAATTGGTTCATACGTAAATCTTTTTGCATCCTTGTCAGGATGCGGTTCGTCCGAACCTCCGGATTTAATTTTTCGTATTGCTCTAGCTTTTCCTTTTTAAAGTATAAGACGTTCTTTTGCGAAAGATCAAGCAGCTTCTTTTTATCACCTTGAATTGGAACAACAAATTTTAAATTCTCAGTATTTTCAATTTCAAGATCAAAGGGAACAATTATTTCTCTTGAATCACTTTCAAAGCGGTTGCGTAATTCAGGAATTGCTAGTGCCAATAGTTCCTCGTTGCTCTCATCCAGGCGTTTTTTTATCTCGATGGTTTGCGTTTGAATGATAGCGCCGTTCATGACTTTGAGAAAATTCACAAAGGCTATATCTTCGTCAGAGGCAATACTGAAAACGTCTAAGTTGCTTAATGAGGTATTTACAACCGTTGATTTGCTTTGATAATTGGACAGCAAATCAAGTTTCTGTTTAATCCTTTGCGCATCTTCAAAACGCATTGCATTAACGGCAATTTCAAGTTCATCTTTTAGTCTGCCGAGTACTACACCTATTTTGCCTTGCAGGATATTGTGCACTTGTTCAATATTGCTTGTGTATTCTTCTTCTGATTGAAGGTTTTCACAAGGACCCATGCAGTTGCCAATTTGATATTCAAGACAAACCTTGAACTTTCCCTTTAAAATATTTTCTTTTGATAGTTTTAAATTGCATGTTCGCAACGGGAAAAGTTCTTTTATTACACCCAATATGGCGTGCATCATACTCACTGAAGCATAAGGGCCATAGTATTTAGAACCATCTTTTATGATTTTTCTTGTCCAGAATATTCTGGGAAAAGGTTCGTTTTTGATGACAATCCATGGGTATGTTTTATCATCCTTCAGCATTACATTATAGCGAGGCTGGTGTTTTTTGATTAAGCTATTTTCCAGTAGCCATGCATCAATCTCGGTATCAACAATTGTGAAGGTTATTTTATGGATCTTTTTTACTAAAACGCGTGTTTTGGTATTGAGTTGCTGATCGTTTACAAAATAGGAACTTACACGGTTCTTAAGGTCTTTTGCCTTACCGATATAAATTAGATTTTCTTTTGCATCCCAATACTGATAAACTCCTGGCTTATGTGGGATGTTTTTTATTGTTTCACGATAGTTAAATTCAGCCATATTGTCTTCAGGAATCAAAGTTAGGCACCTTGATTTGAATTCTCTGCTTTATTTGGTCAAAATTCTTCGCTTTAGTGTCATAATTCGCTTCCTTTTACGGAAAACCAAATAGTATTGATATTTTTGTTGGAATTCAAATTGTTAACGTTATGCTGCGTAAGCCGCTATTTCTTTTTTATTTTCTTTTCTTTTATGCTGTTACCCAGCTTTTATGGTGGGGTACGCTTCTTATTCAATTAGCACCCGAACGGAAAGGGATGTTTATAGGGGAAGGAATTTTCTTTTTTATAATCTTCTTTTTTGGAGCAATTAAGCTGAAGCAGGCTTTTGATCGCGAAGATAAATTGCATAAGCAACAGCATAATTTTATGCTTTCAGTGACGCATGAGTTAAAATCCCCACTGGCATCCATTAAGTTATATGTTCAGACTATTTTAAAGAGAGAGTTAGATAAAGAGCAACAACAGCAATTTTTAAAAAATTCATTGAAAGATATTGAACGGTTAGATGACCTGGTTGAAAACGTTCTTATTGCCACCAAGTTGGATAGTGTGCAAGTTCAATTTCAGAAAGAAACATTTAATTTTTCAGAAACGGTCGCCAAAATTGCCGACCGATTGCAGGTCTATTCATGCACTACGCAAAGCATTAAGCTAAATGTTGAACCGGATATTTATTTAAAAGGTGATCGTTTTGCTTTATCTTCTGTAGTTACCAACCTATTGGAAAATGCAATTAAATATTCACCTGCTTGCGAACAGGTCTCTGTAAAACTGTATCATGAGAAAAATGATATCGTTTTTTCCGTTGCCGATTTTGGGATTGGAATTGCTGAGGAAGAGAAAAGAAACGTCTTTAATAAGTTTTACCGCGTAGGAAGTGAAAATACCCGGAAAACAAAAGGTACGGGTTTAGGATTATATATAGTGAAAAGTGTGCTTGACAAGCATCAGGCACAAATAAAAGTGAAGGATAATAAGCCTTCGGGAACTATTTTTGAAATAACATTTAATCATTATGCAGCAAGTTAAACAACGTATTCTTCTCGTTGAAGACGAAGAACATTTACTCGAAGCTATTAAGTTAAACCTGGAAATGGAGGGCTACAAAGTTAGCACCGCTACGGATGGTAAAAAGGCTTTGAAGATATTTAAGGAGGAGCGTTTCAATCTGATTATTTTAGATGTTATGATTCCTGAAATTGATGGATTCCAGGTTGCCGAGACAATCCGGTTAGAAAATACCGAAGTTCCCATCATGTTTTTAACCGCTAAAAATTCCGGGGAAGACCGCGTAATGGGTTTGAAAAAAGGTGCTGACGATTATTTGGTTAAGCCTTTTAATTTGGAAGAACTAATTCTTCGCGTTGGAATTCTTGTTCGCAGAAGCTTGACCGGTAATGACCTTAAAGAGCTAAACACATACAAAATAGGAGACAAGACGATACATTTTAATTCTTTTGAACTGCATCATGCAGATGGAAGCATTACAGCGCTTACTAAAAAGGAGACAATGTTGCTGAAATTGCTGATTGAGCGAAAAAATGAAGCGGTATCAAGAGAACAAATATTAGAAACGGTATGGAATTATGATGTATACCCGTCTACACGTACGATTGACAATTTTATCCTTACGTTTCGTAAATATTTTGAACCGGATCAGAAAAACCCCATCTATTTTCATTCAATTCGCGGGGTGGGCTACAAATTTACGGATCATAACCCTGATTAGATGTTGACATCGAAATGGCGATGGATAATTATTGTTATCGCTATGATGCTTTTAGCATGGGCGATATATCATCGTATGTATCAAATTATTCCTTTATTAATTGCGATCGTGGCATACATGGTTTGGTCGCATTTTAAAGAAGGTACTGTCGTACTGGCGTCAGAAGCGTTTCAGAAAAAGGAGTATGATAAAGCCCGGAAGCTTTTGGATGATATCAAAAACCCGGAATATCTTCGTAAAAAACGAAGAAATTACTATGAATTTATAAGTGGGAATTTGGCACTACAGCTTTTAGATGATGAGGCTGCAGAGCGCCACTTTCAAATAGCCTCACGATTGCCGTTTCGAAGACCCAATGACAAGGCTATTATCCTGGTTCATTTGGCAAATATAAATTTGAGGAAAAACGATTATGAAAGAGTAAGAGCCTATTTGGCAAGAGCCTCTGAGCTGGAGGTAAGTTCAAGAATAGCACAGATTATTAACAGAATAGAAAACGAAATACCAAAGAAGAAGTGAACCAAAACGTAGAAAACAGTTTGTTTATTCGTGCTGCGCTCTCGCAGCCGACTGAGCGTCCGCCTGTATGGATGATGCGTCAGGCTGGAAGATTTATGCCCGAGTACTGGGAAATCAAAAATAAATATTCTTTCCTTGAAATGTGTAAAACCCCTGAAATAGCTGCCGATGTAACCATGCTGCCAGTTGATTTATTGGGGATAGATGCTGCAATTCTGTTTTCAGATATATTGGTCACCCCTGAAGCAATGGGTGGTGATTTAAGCTTTGAACAAGGCATAGGACCCCGCTTTTCAAATCCTGTTCGCAACAGGGCTGATGCTGAAGCCTTGGAAACGGATGTCTTAGACCGGTTACAATATGTAGCAGAGGCGATTAAGGAAATACAAAGCAGATTGAATGGAAAAATTCCTTTGATTGGTTTTGCCGGTGCGCCTTTCACTGTACTAAGCTATTTGATTGAAGGCGGATCGTCCAAAGATTTCAAAAAGACCAAGCTGCTTTTACATACTGATCCGGAATTAGCACATTTTATATTGGGTAAAATAGCAAAAGTAACGATTGATTACCTGAATATGCAGATCGATGCCGGTGTAAATGCATTGCAACTGTTTGACAGCTGGGCTCAGGCACTTTCATGGGATGACTATAAAGAGTTCTCACACCAATATAATAAGGAGATCATCTCTAAATTAAACCGTAAGGGTGTTCCCATCATTTCTTTCGCTAAAGGTAGTTCAGTTTTTCATCCGTTGATGGTAGAAACAAATCCGGATGTTATTTCCGTTGATTGGAATGCCAACCTGCGAAATTTAAAAGACTCTCTACCCAAGGGAATTGCAGTACAAGGAAACCTTGACCCTTATATTTTCTATGCTGATAAGCCAGTAATTAAAAAGCGTATTCTCCAGTTATTCGAAAGTATGAGAGGCGTAGACGGATATATATTTAATCTAGGTCATGGAATTATGCCCGATTTTTCATTTGATAAGGTGAAATATGCCGTGGATTTGATAAAGGAATTTAGATATTAATGTTTTGATCTACCTATACGCTAAATCGATACACATCATATTTGTCATTTGTTGGATGGCCGGACTTTTCTATATTGTCCGGCTATTCGTTTATCATGCAGAAGCGAAATTAAAATCAATAGAAGAATATCAGATTCTCCATAGGCAGTTTATAGTTATGGAAAGTAAATTGTGGTGGGTAATTACAACGCCTGCTATGTATCTGACGGTCCTTGCTGGTGTGGTTATGTTGTATGTAAATCCCGCTCTTTTACAAACGCCCTGGATGCAGGTAAAGCTTTGCTTTGTATTTGGTCTGCTTGTTTATCATTTCCTTTGTCAGCGTATTATGAAGTCCTTAAAGAAGGAGACTAGCAATTGGACATCAACACAATTAAGATTATGGAATGAAGTAGCTACTATACTTTTATTTGCGATTGTATTTGTCGTTGTATTAAAAAGTGCGGTAAACTGGATTTATGGTTTGATTGGTTTAATTTCTCTCGCCATTTTATTGATGATGGCTGTGAAGGTTTACAAGCGATATCGTACTAAGAGGAACTTTTAGGGTGGTTTTCAATTTTAGTTCGGATACCAATATTGACATTTCTTGAAAAAAATTTACCTTTATCAAATGAATACGAAAACATTACTTTCCCTTTTTCTCCTAACATTTTATTTCGGCTTTCTACAAGCACAAGACAAACCCAATATTGTTATCATCATTTCCGATGATCATGCTTATCAGACGATAAGTGCTTATGGAAGCAAATTTGCCGAAACTCCTAATATCGATCGGATAGCAAATGAAGGTGCAATTTTTAATAGAGCCTTTGTAACCAATTCTCTTTGTGGGCCAAGTAGGGCCACTTTGTTAACTGGAAAATATAGTAATAAAAATGGCTTTAAGGATAATGAAACGTCTAATTTTGATCAGGGACAGGATTTGTTTGTAAAAAGGCTACAAGCTGCCGGCTATAAAACTGCCTGGATTGGTAAACAACATTTAGGAAACAAACCACAAGGTTTTGATTATTTTGATATTTTACCCGGACAGGGTCAGTATTACAATCCTGACTTTATTGGGATGGATGGTAAAAGAGAACAGATAGAAGGCTATGTAACCAATATAATTACTGATAAAGCAGAAGCCTGGTTGGATAAACAGGAGTCCAATCAGCCATTTTGTTTAGTTATCGGACATAAAGCTACTCACAGAACATGGCTGCCAGATACTGCGGATTTGGGAATGTTTGATAGCAAAGAATTTCCTTTACCGCACAATTTCTACGATGACTATGTTGGAAGGGAAGCCGCGCAACAGCAAGAGATGAATATCTATAAGGATATGCAAATGGGCTATGATCTGAAAATGCTTACGGATGACGAAGCTGCAAAAGAAGGAACGACTAATAGAATGAATGCAGATCAGTTAAAGAAGATCAAAGCGTACTACGATCCTATATACGCGGATTTAAAAAGTAAAAACCTTTCCGGAAAGGAATTGGCAGAATGGAAATATCAACGTTATGTAAAGGATTATTTAAGTACCGCTGCTTCATTAGATCGGAATATCGGAAGAGTTTTAGATTATTTGGATGAGAATGATCTGGCCAAAAATACAATTGTAATTTATCTTTCTGATCAAGGGTTTTATATGGGCGAGCATGGCTGGTTTGATAAACGTTTTATGTATGAGGAATCGTTTAGAACACCCATGGTTGCGCGCTTTCCGGGGGTAATAAAACCGCACTCTAAAATTGATGGCTTTGTAGTCAATACCGATATTGCACCTACCTTACTTGATATTGCGGGTGTTCCGATTCCACAAGATATTCAGGGAGTTTCAATATTGCCTCTATTAACAGGAGATAAGAAAAAAGTCCGCGACGAAGTATACTATCATTATTACGAAAACGGCGAACACGCCGTTTCTCCTCAGTTTGGTGTACGCACGGAAAGATATAAACTAATCCGGTTTTATAAAAGAGTAGATAGCTGGGAATTGTTCGATCTTAAAAAAGACCCTAACGAAATGCAGAATCTTTATGGTAAAAAAGGATATGAGAAGATTACTGAAAACCTGAAACAGCTTTTAAACAAACAGGTTGAAAAATTTGATGATGAAGATGCAAGAGCAATATTAGCACAAGAGAAATAATTAATTGCTGCTTCTTTTGTATTCTTAAAAGAGAGCTTCTAAAAAGAACTTGTTTTAGAAGCTCTCTTCGTATAAGATTAAGTAATATTCCTTAGTAAAGAACTGTGAATTTAAACTCTAATGGTTTAAAATGGAATATAAGTTCTTTAATGAACGTATCTCCGTACTTCACATAATAAGCCCCGAAATTTTCAACACGTTCTTGCAGAACTCCGTTTGGAAATAGCTTATCCTTAACTCTCTCAATTTGATGTAAGGCCTCTGTATAGTTGTTTTGGTCTGCTTTTAAAAGCTTTTTCTCTAAACGGTCAATTGCCTTTTTGAGTCTTGCTTGTATGGCGTCAGTGCTTGGTCCCAAACTTGGATCAATCTTATGGGCACGAAGTTTGATTTTTTCGAAAAGCGATGTAAATTCTCTCCATTCATCACTTAAATTTAAACGATGCTTGCTATGTACACGAACATACTCTTTTTTAAGCGCTTCGGTATTCTTAAAAATACTCTTGAATGTAAAATTTAACCGATATATCTTTTCACTTAATTTTCCATCAGCTATCATTGCTGAATTGCGAGGAATCAAGATTGGAAAGTCCAATTTGTAAAAATCAAAAATGCCTTTTAACTGCATCCAGTAGCTGATTTCTGCACCACCACCGATGTATGCCAAATTAGGAAGAATAACTTCCTGATAAATCGGACGCATAATTACGTTTGGACTGAAACGTTCGGGATGCGCTTCTATCTCTTGGATTAAATCCTCCTTGCTAAAGAAAATATTTTGATTTAAAACTTCGTAATTTCCATCTTTATTGAGAATAATCCGTTCCCTTGATTGATCCCTTAGATAAAAGAAATTGATGTCGCGGACATGTACCTGTGACTGAAAGCCTGAATTCGCAAGGTCATGTGAAGTCTTTTCAACCTCCCGTGCACTATTTTGTTCAATTAGATCGGCTTTGATAACAGGAACAAAAAGCTTTTTTAATTCGGTCCGGTCGGCATCTATTATAACCAAGCCATATTCACCAAATAATTGATTTACCAGGCTCTTGGTAGCATCTGCGAGATTTGAGTGTTGCGAATAAGCGTTCTCAACAATTTTCGATAATTTGCAAGAGTTCTCTGAAAGGCCTAAAATGTTTTGATATGCTTTAACTGTTTCATGAATATCAGTTAGATCCAGGCGCCCCGTAGCACCCTTTGCATCTTTTGCCCATGTTATGGTGTTTTTAAAAACATGCGTATGATTAATTTCTTCAAAATCATGATCCTCACTTGCCATCCAATACACAGGAATGAAATTGTTTTCAGGAAATTGATTTTTTAAGTCTTGTGTTAACTTAATAGCCGTAGCTATTTTGAAAATAAAATAGAGCGGGCCAGTAAAGATATTTAATTGATGGCCGGTGGTTATCGTATAAGAATTCGGCTCACTAAGTAACTGGATGTTAGCTAAAGATTGATCCGAAATGTTGGTGTTTTCTTGTTGTTCGAGCAGACTTTTAACAAGAATATCTCTATTTGTCGATGACTTTGACTTAATATTGATTTGATTAGCAAATCCCTCTATAGTAGGCCGGTTGCCATAAAAGTCCTTTAAATGCTCATCATTTTTTAAGTACTTTATTAATAGCTCAGGAAAATTTAGAGTATCACTATAATCAATATAAGTTGCCTTCATGCATACAAAATTAAACTTTTCTAATTCGGTAAAAAGCTTATTGAATTATTTTACAATTGATCCATATAAGTCGAAATCTTCTGCACGGTCAATGTGGATATCTGCATAACGGCCAACCGTTAAGTAATTATCAGACTTGGTTATTAAGACCTCATTATCAACTTCCGGAGAGTCAAATTCGGTTCTGCCCACGAAGTAATCGCCTTCAACTTTATCAATCATCACTTTGTAGGTTTTCCCGATTTTTTGTTGATTGATGTCATATGATATTCCTTGTTGAATATCCATAATTTCCTCTACACGCGCTTCTTTAACTTCTTCCGGAACATCATCAATTAAACTATGAGCATGAGTCTTCTCTTCATGGGAATAAGTAAAACAACCAAGGCGGTCGAATTTGCTTTCAGCTACCCATTCCTGCATTTCTTGAAAATCATGTTCAGTTTCTCCGGGATATCCACAAATTAAAGTAGTTCTCAAAGCAATATTTGGAACTTTATCGCGAATGCTGTTAACTAAATCAAGCGTTTTTTGTTTTGTGATTCCGCGACGCATTGATTTTAGCATATTGTCAGAGATGTGTTGTAAAGGCATATCCAGGTAATTACAGATATTACTTCTTTCATTCATCGCATCTAAAATATCCATTGGAAATCCTGAAGGATAAGCATATTGTAAACGGATCCACTCAATTCCTTCAACATCTGAAAGATTTCTTAATAAATCAGCCAAGTTACGTTTGCCATAGATATCCAGTCCGTAATAGGTTAGATCCTGAGCAATAAGGATAAGTTCTTTTGTTCCATTTTTTGCTAAGTGTTTTGCTTCTTTAACGAGCAAATCCATTGGCTTAGAAACATGCTTTCCACGCATCAATGGGATTGCACAAAAAGAGCAAGGGCGGTTACAACCTTCTGCAATCTTAAAATATGAAAAATGAGAAGGTGTGGTTAAAAGACGCTCGCCTAAAAGTTCATGTTTATAATCAGCTCCAACTGATTCTAATAATTCTTTCAGATCGTTGGTGCCAAAATAGTTGTCTACATTTGGAATTTCTCTTTCAAGCTCTGGTTTGTAGCGCTCGGAGAGACATCCTGTTACGATAACTTTTTTCAACTTACCCTCATCTTTTAATGCACTATACTCCAGAATGGTGTCAATTGACTCTTGCTTCGCATTGTCAATAAAGCCACAGGTATTAATTACAACGATATCATTTTCCTGAATATCCTGCGACTCGTGTACGACATTCATTTTATTGCCTTTTAGCTGGCCCATTAATACTTCACTATCGTGAATGTTTTTGGAACAACCTAACGTAACAACATTTATTCTTGGTTTTCTTTGGACACCAAGATCCACTTTTTTAGTCTTCATTCTATTTAAAAAGAGAGTTGACAAACTCGTTTTTGTTGAACAACTGCAAATCATCGAGTTTTTCACCCACGCCAATGTACTTCACCGGTATCTTGAACTGGTCAGAAATTCCGATTACTACACCGCCTTTCGCTGTCCCATCGAGTTTGGTAAGGGCCAGCGCATTTACATCTGTAGCCTGTGTAAATTGTTTGCATTGTTCAATTGCATTCTGGCCGGTAGAGGCATCTAAAACCAATAATATTTCATGAGGTGCATCGGGTATTACCTTCTGCATGACATTTTTAATTTTGGTTAGCTCATTCATCAAGGCAACCTTATTGTGCAGTCGCCCGGCGGTATCTATAATTACTACGTCTTCATTATTAGCTACTGCAGATTGCAGGGTATCAAAAGCAACAGAAGCAGGATCCGATCCCATTGGCTGGGCTACAACCCGTACTCCAACCCGTTCGCCCCACACTTTTATTTGGTCAACTGCAGCAGCCCGGAATGTATCGGCAGCACCTAAAACAACTTTGTTTCCATGCTCCTTAAGCTTATGGGCCAGTTTACCAATTGTGGTGGTTTTTCCAACCCCATTTACACCGACTACCATAATAACGTATGGTTTGTGCTTTCCGTATTCGAAATTCACAAAATCATCGCTGTTATTTTCTGCTAACAAAGCTTTTATTTCATCCCGGAGTATTTGATTTAACTCAGACGTATTAACATATTTGTCACGTGCTACCCGAGCTTCAATTCTATCTATGATCTTAAGCGTTGTCGTTACACCCACATCGGAAGTAACTAGAATTTCTTCCAGTTCGTCAAGAACATCCTCGTCAACAGTAGCCTTTCCAACTACTGCCTTTGAAATCTTTGCAAAAAATCCTTCTTTGGTTTTTTCTAAACCTTTATCAAGAGCTTCTTGTGTTTCTTCGGTAGGTTTTTCCTTTTTCTTAAAAAAATCAAATAATGCCATAATTATAAAATGAGTTCAATAAAGATAAGGATTTTGATTACGTAGTAAAATAAAAAAGCCCTTCCAAATTTATCGGAACGGCTTATAAAAGATTTTAATAAATTGAGTTATTCAGCTGGAGTAGCTTCCACAATTTCTTTTGCAACTTCCACTGCAGCTTTAATCTGATCATTGTGTGCTATAAGCTCTTTAAAAGAGTAAGCTCCTGTTTTTGGAGAGCGTACAGCTGTAATAACTTTTGTATAATCTTTACCTTTTCCTGATTTCAGGGATGCAATTGATTTTTTTGCCATGTCTTTAAACTTTTATGCGCCAGGCGCGTAAAAAAGATATTATTTAATTTCTTTATGAAGAGTAACCTTACGAAGCACCGGATTGAATTTTTTCAATTCTAAACGCTCTGTTGTGTTTTTCTTGTTTTTAGTGGTAATATAACGAGACATTCCCGGTTGACCACTTTCTTTGTGTTCAGTACATTCTAAAATTACTTGAACTCTGTTGCCTTTTTTAGCCATTATTGTATTTCTTAGATTCGTCCTCTATTATATTGAACGATATGTTATTATATAAAAGATATTTCGAAAAGCATTTGTTTTAAGCAAATACTAAATGTATCCTTTTTTCATAAATTTATCAATAACCGCTGAGATACCAAGTTTATTGATGGTTTTGATTGCTGAGGTAGATACCTTCAACGTAATCCAACGGTTTTCTTCCGGAATAAAGAACCTTTTTGTTTGAAGGTTCGGATAAAATCTACGAATGGTTTTAACGTTGGAGTTAGAAACCCTATGTCCTTTTAATGCTGATTTTCCTGTTAAATCACAAACTCTTGCCATGACTAATGCTATTTCGTTCTATTAATTCTCTAATTATTTAAGAGTGTGCAAATATCGAGAATAGTTTTTGATTATGCAATTAATATTATGTTCTATTTTGTGAAATATAACATAAATCGAGTGACTTGTTTTCAAAAACCTAATTGGAACCTAAAACAATTCTGTTTTCCTTGCTTTTTAACTTAACTTTATTCTTAAATTTAAAAATTCAAATTTACCAAAACAAATAAACAACTATATAAGAAGTCGATATCAAACATGGAATTACAAGTAAAAGATTTTGAGGATTACAAAAAAACATATCAGAAAAGCATAGAAAAACCTGAAGAGTTTTGGGCAGGGATTGCTGAAACTTTTTTTTGGAAAAAAAAATGGACGAATGTTTTAAACTGGAATTTTAAAGAGCCGGCTATTAAGTGGTTTGAAAATGGAAAGTTAAATATTACTGAAAATTGCCTTGATCGACATATTTATACTGATGGTGATAAACCAGCGATTATTTGGGAACCCAATGACCCAAATGAAAGTGCCCGCATATTAAGCTATAAACAATTGCTGGAAAAAGTTGAACAGTTTGCCAATGTTCTGAAGAATAATGGTGTCCGGAAAGGAGATCGTGTTTGTATTTACCTGCCAATGGTTCCCGAATTACCGATCGCTATTTTAGCATGTGCCAGAATCGGAGCCATACACTCAGTAGTCTTTGGAGGGTTTTCTGCACAATCAATCGCTGATAGAATAAATGATGCACAGTGCTCTTTAGTAATCACTGCCGACGGTGGTTTTCGAGGTACGAAGGTAATTGAATTAAAAAGTATTGTTGACGATGCGTTGGTTCAATGTACAAGTGTAAATAAAGTAGTTGTATTAACCCGTGCCCGTATAGGTGTTTCTATGATTAAAGGCCGAGATGTCTGGTGGGAAGATGAAATTCATAAAGTAGAAAGCCAGGGAAATCCTGTTTGTCCTGCAGAAGAGATGGATGCTGAAGATACGCTATTTATCCTTTATACATCCGGCTCTACCGGTAAGCCAAAAGGAGTCGTACACACAACAGGTGGTTATATGGTGTATACAGGTTACACCTTCAGCAATGTTTTTCAATACAAACAGGATGAGGTATTCTTCTGTACTGCAGATATTGGCTGGATAACCGGTCATTCCTATATTGTTTATGGTCCTTTATCGCAAGGGGCAACTTCATTAATGTTTGAAGGAATACCAACCTGGCCAGATGCAGGTCGCATGTGGGACATTGTGGCTAAACACAAAGTCAATATATTGTATACTGCGCCTACTGCCATCCGTTCTTTAATGGCTGCAGGTGATGAATATGTTGATGGTAAGGATTTAAGTAGCATTACAAAGCTGGGATCTGTAGGAGAGCCGATTAATGAAGAAGCCTGGAATTGGTACAATGAAAAAGTTGGAAAAGGGAAAGCGCCTATTGCAGACACCTGGTGGCAGACAGAGAATGGCGGAATTTTGATTTCTCCCATTGCAGGCGTAACGCCTACCAAGCCTGGTTATGCAATGTTACCATTGCCGGGGGTACAACCTGTTCTTGTAGATGAAAAAGGGGATATTCTTGAAGGCAATGGGGTTACCGGCAATCTTTGTATCAAGTTTCCGTGGCCCGGCATGCTTCGTACCACCTGGGGCGATCATGAACGCTGTCGTCAAACTTATTTTTCTACTTACGAAAATATGTATTTTACCGGAGATGGATGTTTAAGAGATGAAGATGGATATTACCGAATAACAGGTAGAGTAGATGATGTATTAAATGTATCGGGACATAGAATTGGAACTGCAGAATTAGAAAACGCCATCAATATGCATAGTGATGTAGTTGAGTCTGCTATTGTCGGTTACCCGCATCCGGTTAAAGGTCAGGGTATTTATGCTTTTGTGATTGCTGAAAATCAGCATCATGATTTTGATTTAACCCGTAAGGATATCAACCAAACTGTAACACGTTTAATCGGCGCGATTGCTAAGCCAGATAAAATTCAATTTGTGACCGATTTGCCGAAAACCCGTTCTGGCAAAATTATGCGTAGAATTTTACGTAAAATAGTTGAAGGGGATTTTGCCAATTTAGGGGACACTTCTACCTTGTTAGATCCAGGTGTAGTTGATGAGATCAAAGCGGGTGCAGAAAAAATGAAAGACTAATTTTTACTTTCCAACAAACAAATTCCGGAAGCTTGTGTTCTATTACTAAGTATCAATTAGTATTAATTTAGAAAAAAAGAACATGGCAGATTTAAAGTTAAAAGGAACCTGGAATGAAGTTAAGGGAAAAGTAAAACAATCATATGCTGATTTAACAGATGATGATTTGTTATATGAAGAAGGAAAAGAAGATGAATTAGTAGGTCGTCTACAACAAAAAACAGGTAAAACCCGTGATCAGGTTGTAGATTGGTTGAATGAATTATAATCTGATTTTCCCGATTTTAAGAAAAGCGTCGTGACTTATTGGTTACGACGCTTTTCTTTTGTTATTTTCGCAGTATAACAATGAATAGTCAAAGCTACTGCAAAATAGAGTAAAGACGATATAGCTTTATTATCACGAAGAATATATGTTAAAGAAGAAACCAACCATATTGGTAGTTAATGACGATGGAATCACAGCCCCCGGCATTAAAGTGCTGATTGAAGAGATGCAAAAAATTGGAGAGGTGACTGTTGTTGCTCCAGATAGTCCGCAATCTGGAATGGGACACGCCATAACCATCGGTAAACCGTTAAGAATAGATGAAGTTCACATCTACCCGAATGTTAAAATGTATAAATGCTCAGGAACGCCTGTTGATTGTGTTAAGCTTGCCGTCAATAAAATTTTTAAAGGGAAGCATCCTGATATATGCGTGTCGGGAATTAATCATGGTTTAAATAATTCAATTAATATTTTATATTCTGGAACCATGTCAGCAGCGGTTGAAGGTGCAATCGAGGGTATACCTTCTATTGGATTTTCTTACGATGATTTTTCCTATGAAGCTAATTTCGAGCAATGTCGTCCTTTTGTAAGTGCAATAACCCGTGAAGTCCTGAAAAATGGAATTCAGAAAGGGACTTTGTTAAATGTAAATTTCCCAAATGTTGATAAAATTAAGGGGATCAAAATTTGCAGACAAGCCAATGCAAAGTGGGCTGAAGAGTTTGATGAACGAATAGATCCATACAACAGAAGTTACTATTGGTTAACAGGTGTTTTTAAATCGAACGATCAGGGCGAAGATACAGATGTTTGGGCACTCCAGAATAGCTTTGCTTCCATTGTTCCCGTTCAGTTTGATATGACAGCTCACCATGCAATTCCGGAACTTAATTCGTGGGCGTTTCAAGTGGAAGAGGCCGTTCCGGAATATGGAAAGCACAAAGGTACCGGAGAGCAAACTCCTGAAACAAATCCAGGTTTAGGATAACATATTTTGAAAAAAGACAATTTATATTTCGGCCTTTTACTTGGAATGATATTTCCAATCATAAGCTTTTTATTGGTTCGGTTCAATATGAGCACTTTGATAAATAATAATCCCTATGTTCCCTATGCAATTGCTGCTTTGCTTAATTTGTTAATAATGCGCTATTTTTATCATTTTAAGTTGAATCAAAGTGCACAAGGAATTATTTTGATAACTTTCCTAATTGCGATGTTCCTATTGTTTTCAGGAAATTTTAAAGTAGGATAAGTTAATACTAAACAGATGAAATACTATCTTATAGCAGGAGAGACTTCGGGTGATTTACATGGTGCAAATCTTATACGTGCTTTGAAAAAAGAAGATCCGGCAGCCGAATTCAGATTTTTAGGGGGAGATGCTATGGAAGCGGAAAGTGGGAAGAAAGCGGTGATTCATAGCTCTGCTATGTCTTTTATGGGTTTTGTAGAAGTGCTGGCTAATCTTTTTACAATTTTAGGAAATATAAAGAAAGTAAAGAAGGATCTCATTGAAAATCGTCCGGATGCATTGATTTTAATTGATTTTCCTGGCTTTAATTTGAAAATAGCCGACTTCGCTAAAAAAGAGGACATTAAAATTTTTTACTACATATCTCCAAAAGTTTGGGCCTGGAACCAAAAACGGGTTTTAAAAATTAAACGCGTCGTTGATCATATGTTTTGCATTCTTCCTTTTGAAGTGGACTTCTATAAAAAGTGGGGGATGTATATTGATTATGTCGGTAATCCGTTGCTTGATGCCATTAATCGTTATGTTCCTGATCCAGCGTTTCGGGAAAACAATCGGTTAGGCTCCAAACCAATTATTGCATTATTGCCCGGAAGCAGAAAGATGGAAATATCCAAGCTTCTTCCCTTAATGGCGACCTTGCCAAAATCATTTCCTGCTTTTCAATTCGTAATTGCCGGTGCACCCGGATTTTCTGAAACGTTTTATCAAAGTTTTTTTAATCAGGGAAAAATTACGGTTGTCTTTAATCGAACATACGATCTGTTAAAAAATGCTGAAGCGGCAATTGTTGCAAGCGGAACGGCAACCTTGGAAACGGCACTTTTTCATGTACCGCAAGTTGTCGTATATAAAGCAAATGCGCTTTCTATCTGGATAGCTAAAAAAGTAATTAAAGTAAATTACATTTCTTTGGTTAACTTAATTATGAATGTTCCTGTGGTTCGTGAATTAATACAAGATGAGTATAACGAAGAGCTTGTTAAGGAAGAACTACAACGATTATTGAACAATGAAGCTTACAGAAATAATATGCTTCAAAATTATAAAGCTTTAGATAATAAAATGGGAGAGGTTGGCGCATCTGAACGAACAGCCAAACTGATCCAACACTATTTATCAACAAATCTTACTTAAAACTATATTCAACATCTTATGAAGAAACTGTTCTTTTTCGGAATGTTTTTGGCTATCCTATGCATTTTTTCAAGTTGTTCTTTAAAAAAGAACACGACATCTCAAGCTAACTATGTTTTTATAAATTCCTCAGATACAAAGGAAGAAATTATAAGAAAAGCTGCCAATGTGCGTCCATCTAAGAAGCAACTGGATTGGCAGAAATATGAACTGACCGCCTTTTTTCATTATGGCGTAAATACCTATACTGGAAAAGAATGGGGTACCGGAAAGGAAGATCCGACTATTTTTAATCCAAGCAGTTTAGATGTTGACCAATGGGTCAGAACAATGAAAGAAGCAGGATTTAAACTGGCGATATTAACGGCCAAGCATCATGATGGTTTTTGCCTTTGGCCATCGGCTTATACAGAATATTCAATACAGAATAGTCCTTATAAAAATGGTAAAGGAGATATTATGAAGGAATTTACCGATGCATGTAAAAAGTACGGAATAAAGGCGGGCGTTTATTTATCCCCATGGGATATGAACAATTCTGACTACGGAAATTCTCCGGTTTATAATGAATTCTTTCTAAACCAGCTTACCGAATTATTAAGTAATTATGGAGAAATAGATGAAGTTTGGTTTGATGGTGCCAATGGTGAAGGTCCAAATGGTAAGAAGCAGGAATACGATTTTCCTTCTTACTATAATTTAATAAACAAACTACAGCCACAGGCAGTGATTGCCATTATGGGACCCGATGTTCGTTGGGTAGGTACCGAGACTGGTTATGGCAGAATTACTGAATGGAGTGTTGTTCCTACAAATGGGACTACCCTAAACAAAGTAGCTGCAGAATCTCAGGCACAAGCAACCTTTGCTCCCAAACGGGATTTAAGGGGTGAAGATCTGGGAGGCCGGAATATTATCCAAAATGCAGAAGGGTTAGTTTGGTATCCTGCAGAAACGGATGTCTCTATACGTCCCGGTTGGTTTTTTCATGAGAATGAAGAACCAAAGAGTGTTGAAAAATTATTGGATATTTATATCAGTTCAGTTGGCCGTAATGGAGTCCTTTTATTAAATGTACCGCCAGATAAACGTGGTTTGATCCATGAAAGCGATAGTACAGTGCTAAGTGAATTTGGAAAGCTTATCAAAGAGATCTTTTCAACTAATTTAGCAAAAAGCGCTTCGATTGTAGCAGATGGAAAAAATGCAAAGTCAATACTAGATGATGATTTCGATAGCTATTGGACAACCAATAGTGAAAAAGATTCAACAGCGACAATTGAGTTGGAATTAAATGAAGCCACTACATTCAATATACTCCAATTACAGGAATATATTGCGTTAGGACAGCGTGTAGAGTCATTTTTATTAGAATACTGGGATGGGAAAGAATGGAAAATCGCAGGCAATGGAACAACCATTGGCTATAAGCGGATTCTCCGATTTGAACCGATAACCGCATCAAAAGTTCGTTTGAAAATTACTTCTTCCCGCCTGAATCCAATGTTGAGCAGCTTCGGATTGTATAAAGCACCCTGATATTGAGAATGCTTTTAAGCTGATTGATTATCATTGTTTTAATTTACTTCCTTTCGTTTAACCAGTAAAACGGAATCGAAAGGAAGTAATAAATACCCATATTCATAGCAAAAATGGTATTTACTACCTTTATTTGTTTCATAAATATTAGTGAAATGATTGAAATCAAATCCCTGACTTTGTAAGGCTTTGATGTTCACTTTTGTTTTTCCATTGGGATTAAGACCTTCCAGGATTTTTCTGTTTCGTATCAGAATTCTATTTACAATCCTCACATAACTCAGCTTCTTGTTGCCTTGTTTATTATAGAAGTTACTTCGACAAGAGTCATCGCAAAATTTCTTGTCTATCCTTCCTATTATTTTTGCATTGCAGTCTAAACACAAACGTTCCATGATTTTCTTAAAGCGTTGACCAGATTATTAAATATAATTAGTGGCTCTTATATAAATGCAAATAAGCATGCAAAAACTAAATATATGAGTTTTAACCGATTAAAAACGTTTATAAACGGATATATACGTTTATTATACGGCTGTTGTTTTTCAGTATCCACACTTTTGTAGTGCAGGGAACAAGGATAATTCCTTCGCAGACTCATTAATGTTAATTATAGAAATTATGAAGAACGCATTAAAAAACAGTGTTCGCCTAACAGGCTATTTAGGCAGCAATCCTGAGATTAAAAGATTCGGTGATAACCAACGTTTAGCCAGGGTGTCGCTTGCTACCAGCGATTATTATAAGAATAAACAAGGAGAATTGGTAGCGGAAACCCAATGGCATAGTTTGGTGATGTGGGGTAAGCAGGCCGTATTTGCTGAGAAAAGTCTTTCTAAAGGACATGAAATATCAATCGAAGGAAAATTGATCAATCGAAGTTACGAAGATAAAAACGGAATTATACGCTATGTTACAGAGATCGTTGTAAATGAGGTGCTGTCCTTCCAGCGAAATAAAAAAGAAAAACAGATGATAGAAAAATAAGGCCACAATATCTAAGGCGAGTCTGATTGGAATATAGTTAAAACCAGAACTCGCCTTTAATCGAATATTGATAAGTACTTATGCAAGATGCTATTTAAGTTTGTGATAGTCAGTTAAGGTTAATGATAATCATCAAAATATTTTCTATCATAAGACCCTGGCATTGCATGATCACCTGGTTCAAATATAAAATTAACTACTTTCACTGAATCTAAAGAAGTAAAGGCATAGGTGGCTTCAGCCAGGTAATTATTTGCACCTGCTGATCCAATGTTTTGAGTGAGATAAGTCGCGTCGTCAATATGCAGCTCCAATGTGTCTCGTTTTCTTTCTCCCACACGTAGATCGATCTCAGGATATTTGTTTTTAAGCGCAAAAGCCAATTGTTCACTTGTGAAAGCAACAGTTTCCGCAGCCGGATTCTTATCAATTTCAAAGCGCCCTGTACTTTCATCGTAATTGACAATGTAAGGGAGAGGGACCAGTGGGGTTTCACTTATAGAGGCTGAATCAGGAGCAGTGTTTTTTTGTTCAATGCTGATGCTGTCGTTTTCTTTATTTTGATCTTCTGTATTGTTATTCATACATCCGCTTAGTAAAATGGATACGGTTAAGACTATAAGAAGAGATTTTAATTTAAACATAATTAAGTTTTTTAAGAAGTTTCTTGTTGTTTAAGGTGTATTTTGTGCAACAGGAATTATCTTTCCATTGAAGAATTTATGTCCGGTCAATGCGAAGTCAGCGATGTATTTTCCCATTTCAAAAGCAGCTATTGGAGATTGAAATTCAGGAAAAGCTTTTTCAAGCATTTCTGTTTGTGCAGAGCCCAAGGCCAGACAATTGATACTTATCTTTTTATCTAACAATTCAGGTGCCAGGCATTCAGTTAAAATATGCAAGGCTCCTTTACTTGCAGAATAGGCACTTAAACCTGGAAATTTGACACTCCCCTGAAAACCTCCCATACTTCCTATATTCACAATATGCGAATTTTCATTCATTAAAGGAACGAGATTCTGGATCATTTTTACGTGTCCCAATAAATTACTTTGAAGCATATCGGCAAAGTCAATTTGGCTTAATTCCATAAAAGGCTTATTGATCAAGGAACCGGCGTTATTGATTAAAATATCAATTTTCCCAAATCTTTCTTCAATAAAAGGAATGAGTCCATTCGGATAATCATCATGAACGATATCAAATTGAGCAGGATAAAGAGTACAGTCAGGATTCAGCCCTTTTGCGATATCATAAAGTGTCTTTAGTTTCTCTTGTGTTCTCGCCAGAGCAATGATCTTATGTTTAGAATCTAAAATAAGGTCCAAAACAGCCTCAAAACCCACTCCACTGCTGGCGCCAGTTATTACAATATTCATGTCTATTATTTTTAATTCTATATAAAGTTACAAATTTGTAAACGATTCCTGATCGTCTTCCAGTTCTGCTTCGCTTTCTTTGGGCAATTCTCTTTCTCCAAGTGCTTGCGGGCGAAAAATAAAATAGCTGCCCAGAACGGACATTAATGCTGCAGTAAAATAATAAAGTAAACTTATCAGGACAGCCAAATGTGGGTCCAGACTAAAAATTTCCGCACCGTATAGAAATACAACTTCCCGTGCTCCCAAACCACCCACCGTAAAAGGGAAAATGGCGACCAATGAAGATAGCAGAAACATAAAAAGATAAGGCGAGAATTTGCCTTCAAAATGCAAAGCGTATAATAAGCAAATGGCGCTTATCAGCTGAAGTGACTGAACACAAAGTGCTTTAAAATGAGTTTTATATAGTGATACACTATAATCAGCAAAGAGCCTTTTCAGGATAAAGAAATAGATAAAAGTGGCCAAAGGAACAGCCGTTATTGGAATCCAGTTAGGGATATCTAATTGAGGAATAAAAATAACCAAGACTGCAATTATAAGACCAAGGGCCCACAATCCACTTAGTCGATCAAAAAAGATTGCCATTAACAAGCGCCTTCCCTTAACTCTGAATTTACGGCGTAAGAAAAATATTTTATAGCCATCTCCGCCAATCCCTCCGGGTAAGAATAAATTATAGAACATGCCCAGCAGGTATAGCTTAAAGTTATATTTTTCAGATATACGTAAACCTATACCTTTAAAGATTCCGTTTAAGCGGGAAGAAGTGATTAATTGAGATATAAAAAAAGCAACAAATGCGAGTATAAAAAATATAGGATCTGATTCAGTCAATGCCTCTTCAAGGTCTTTAAATGAAACCTTGCTAAATACAAGATAAAGGGATAGAAAGGTGATGCCGATTTTAAGAAAGAGCTTTGTCAGGCTCCATAATTTTTGTTTCGTCATTAATATGGCTGAATAGTTGTTGATTCAAAGGTAAACAAAGCTGTACAATTTGGAAGTATTTGAACCTATTATAAATCGTTCTGCCTTCATGGTATAGTTTTTGGTATTTTTATTTGTAAAATTGTATTTAAAATTAAAAAGAGATAATATGAAACGAACAATTAAACTTTTTTGCATGATGAGCATCGTTGCTCTTTTTTTAGGCGCGTGTTCTGCACAGCAAGGAAATACTGCTCCATCTGCTTCTTCCTGGCGCGGAGCTGTTAAGGGGCAGTGGACATTAAATTCTGTTGAAAAGCAAGATTTCCCAACTGGCGCATCTGTCAAAACTATTTTTGATGAAGCCCCGGTTAATTGTTTTATTGGAAGTACCTGGAATTTGACAGGAAGCGGAAAGGGCACAATCACTTTTAATGAAGCTGGAAATTTATGTGCTCCAGGCGCAGTTCGTGATATTTTCTGGTCAATAAATCAAGACCCAGGATCGACTAGCTCTCAGTTTATGTTTAAGAAAATTATGCCTGGGGATAAAGCAAAGGATGTAACTGTTGGTTACAGCTTAAATTTAGTCAGTGCAAATGAGAATGGTTTGGTACTAAGCATGCCATTGGATTTGGGCGGTAGAACCGGTTATTTATTATTCCACTTCAGTAGGGACTAATAGTTTAATAAATAAAATGATACAGAAGAGGCGATTCCATTTGGAATCGCCTCTTCTGTTAAGAGCTTACAGCATTTTTTATCTATACAGAATTACAACTTTCTTCCTTCGTTTAATTATTTTGGATTGAGTTCTTTTTTAGTAATGAAAATAATTTGCTGACATATAGCTTATTAAGATTTTAAATGAAAAAAACTTCATAAATATTTTTGAAATATAGAATTCTAATCTATATTTGCATTCCCAAACGGTAAGAGGGAGATTAGCTCAGCTGGTTCAGAGCATCTGCCTTACAAGCAGAGGGTCACTGGTTCGAATCCAGTATCTCCCACAGAAAAAGCCTCAGAGAAATCTGGGGCTTTTGTTTTTCCTGGACGGCTCATTTCCAAATTTGGAATCCGCGAAATTTTGAAAATGTACAGTTACAACTCGCTTAAGTGTTTCGTGTTATTTTAAATAAAAGGCGGCTGCTTTAACATCCAGTGAATTTCCGCCTACAAAGACTGTGAATTCGCCGGGCTCAGCAACATGCTCCAGTTTTGCATTATAAAATTTCAGATCCTCAGCAGTAATTTCAAAATTTACTTCTTTCTTTTCTCCGGGCTTTAATCGGACTTTCCGGAATCCTTTAAGTTCTTTTACCGGACGGGTAATACTGCCTACCACATCACGGATATACAATTGTACCGTTTCCTGCCCTTCAACCTTACCGGTATTGTTAACGGTAATGGTTACTGTAATAGATTCCCCATCTTTAAACGCTTCTTTGCTTAGCGAAATATCGCTGTAGCTAAAACTGGTATAGCTTAATCCATAACCAAAAGGATATAGAGGATCGTTATCTACATCCAGGTAATTCGAGCGGAATTTCTGAAACCATGTGCCCTCCGCTAACGGGCGGCCGGTATTTTTATGGCTATAGTAAAGGGGAATCTGACCCACATTTTTAGGGAACGTTGCTGTAAGCTTTCCTGACGGATTAACATCACCGAAAACTACATCGGTTATGGCTTTTGCTGCTTCAGTCCCACCAAACCAGACATTCAGGATGGCAGGAACATTCTCCTCTTCCCAGGTCAGTGCCAGCGGGCGGCCTGTAAACAGGACAAGCACCACTGGCTTGCCGGTTTTTAATAAGGCGGATAGCAACCGTTTCTGGATCGCTGGAATTTCGATATTAGAGCGACTTGAGCTTTCGCCGCTCATTTCTGAGCTTTCGCCCAATGCAGCAACAATTACATCAGCCTTCATAGCAATAGCTACTGCTTCCCGAATAATTTCCTGTTCCGGACGTTCATCGCGCGGAATTTCCCTGCCAAACATGGTAGCCCTGATCTGATATTCAGGGTCTTCCAGCAGATTGGATCCAAGGCTATGCAGAATATTGACCCTATCGCCAACAAGTTTCTTCATAGCCTCAAGCAATGACTGCGTATTTTTAAGATCAGCGTTTACACTCCAGGTACCCGGCATATTGCTTCCGGTATTCGCCAGCGGCCCGATCAGGGCGACAGTACCTGATTTCTTAAGCGGAAGTATGTTTTGATCGTTCTTTAAGAGAACGAAAGATTGGGAAGCAACTTCACGTGCAAAGTTTAGATTTTTGTCGGTAAGTATTTCTTTTTCCGCGCGCCTTTCATCACAGTATCTAAAAGGATCCTGAAAAAGTCCGAGTTTGTATTTTGCCTCCAACACATTCTTACAAGCCCGGTTAATCTCATCTTCACTGATTAAGCCTTCATTCAATGATTTTTCAAGAGTACTCAGGAATCCTTCGCCCACCATATCCATATCCACTCCGGCTTTTAGTGAAAGGGCAGAAACCTGTTGAAGATCGCCAAGCCCATGGTCAACCAACTCATTGACTGCAGTATAATCGGTTACCACCATGCCCTTAAATCCCCATTGATCTCTTAAGACGTCGGTTAACAGCCATGGGTTAGCCGAGGCGGGGAGACCGTTAATATCATTGAAGGAAGTCATAATGCTTCCAGCTCCTGCATCCAACGCGGCCTTATAAGGAGGGAGATATTCATTATACATGCGGTGCAGACTCATATCAGTCGTGTTGTAATCGCGACCGGATTCCGCAGCACCGTATAAGGCAAAGTGCTTAACACAAGCCATTAATGTATTTTCAGCAGCCAGATCATCTCCCTGAAAGCCTCTTACCATCGCTGCAGCAAAAAGAGAACCCAGGTAAGTGTCTTCTCCGCTTCCTTCCGAAATCCGGCCCCAGCGTGGATCGCGCGAAATATCAACCATCGGTGAAAATGCCCAGTTTAAACCGTCTGCACTTGCCTCTGTTGCCGCAATGCGGGCGGATTTTTCAATAAGTCCCATATCCCAGGTTGCAGCTAATCCCAGTGGAATCGGAAAAAGTGTTTTATAACCATGAATCACATCCTGCCCAAATATTAAAGGGATTTTAAGACGACTGTATTTGATGGCGAGTTCCTGAGTCTTTCTCACCCGCTCAGGAGTGGTGAGACTAAAAAGTCCGCCAACTTCACCATTTTTAATTTTGCTTTCAAGTCCGGTGCTTACCACGGATCCTGTGGTCGCTTCTCCGCCGGTTAACAGATTTAATTGTCCGATTTTCTCCTTTAGGGTCATTTTCGACATCAGCTCTGAAATAAAGGTGTTCATTTCAGTATCTTTTGCCACCTGTCCGAAAATACTTGCAGGCAACAGCAAAAAGAGGAGGGTAATACTTAATAGATTTACTTTTTTCATGTATGTCAAGTTTGAGAATACTTGTTGAGGAATGCTATAATCGTTAAATCCTAACAAAATATTGAATGGGACCATCAAGCGAGGAGCCATCTAAAACCATTACTCCATTAGATATGGTACATGCAAGCTCACTTTGATTGATTTGCATCGTGTAACTTTCTTTTACATCCTCGTAGAATGGAGAAAGAGGAAAGTTGTAAGAATACTCGCCGGGACTTAAGCTTATTAAATCTTTTGTATCAGAGCTAATAGTTAAAGTTTCATTCGTTTTAAAGGTATAGATAACCTCATTGCAGGAATAGTCTTCTGTCCGTCGATCAGCGAAAACTGTCACCCCTTTTACAAGTTTCCACTTGCCTATAACGTTCGTGTCACTGCCTTTAACAGCAACTACAGGACATTTCAGGTCCATTTTAACTATCTCAGTCTTTTTACAGCTTAAAAATATAAAAATTAATACAAATAACAGGAATGATGGTTTCATGGTCGGTTAATAAAAAATTCATGACAGCTGTTATTGTAACGTTTTAACTGTTAAATGGTTTTGTGAATTTTACGTTCATTCCATGCCTTGTGATAGTACTTCATAATCGACCTGAGATAGCTATTTTCAGAAATCTTGCTGTGGGAATTGGTTGACCTCAACGGACTTTAGTTTAATACATCGAAAGATTCTACTCTCTAATACTCTCTACTGTATATGTGAAACTCTCGGCCTTATAATAACCCAAATTAAATTCAATGGGTCTTTCCGCCTGGTCATAAACAAAACGCTTCCTGAATAAAATTGCGCTATTTATATCTACTTCAAGTTTTTGTGCAATAAATTCACTCGCCAGTATCGCACCAATCTCTTCTTTTGACTTATAAGCTACAATAGAATGAGCCTGTTCAAGCATTTCGTATAAAGGCATTTTGAAGTCTTCATCACCGGTAAGGTTCACCCTGGGATGGAAATAAGATTCAAAATAAACAAAAGGTCCTTCAGTGGTTCCCCTTAGTCTGACAAGCTTTAATACTTTTTTGTCTTTTTTTATTTCAAAAAAGTTAGCCACTGTATTATCTGGGCTGACCCAACTTATATGTAACTCAAAGTTTTTAATTGGAATACCCCGGGCTGCCATTTCTTGTGAAAAACTAAGCCAGTTTTTTGATTTGGAGCTTAATGGTCTGTTTTCAGCCACCCATGTGCCAACTCCTTTTTTTCTAATTAGCAATCCTTCGTATACCAATTTATTTATTGCTTGTCTTAGAGTTGTTCTTGATATGGCCAGTTGTTTTGCTAAATCAACTTCGTTAGGCAAAAGCCGGCCATTACTAAATTCCGGAGAATCTATTAATTTTCTTAGAAGTTCTTCTACTTGAAAGTGTAGAGGAATAGGACTAGAATGATCAATGCTTAACTTCATTATTCTATTTTATGTTACAAAAGTAATATTATTTTTTTAAATAGGTTGTAATGTATGTACATGTAGGCTGTTTTTCAAAATTAATTTCTGATTTTATTTGTTTGAGAAAACTATTTGATTATAATTGTTTCAACAAAACCTAAATATTAAATCCTTATGTGCGTCATATGTAGCCTTTAGTGGTTTAAGCAAGAGGGTTTTTATTATTTTATGATTGTACATACATTATAACAAGCATTAAATGGAAGTTACAGAGGTTACAAGAAAAACTAATCAAGAATTGATGCCAAAAATTGTCAATGAGGCAGATTTATTAAGCAAGAAATATAATTTATATCCTTATCATTCCTTAGGAGAAGGCAAGATATATAGGGGTTACGAATCACTTGCTGATTGGATGGCGCTACATAGCATATTAAAAATAGATGGTTATGTTGGCGTTGACTGGCGGAACGTTATTAGTCGCCTGGGACAATCGTTCGCTGCAAAAGGCATTCGGGTAAATTGGATTCGAACACAAGAATTTTTGAAAACAAAGCAGCAAATAGAATCACTGGTAGCGCCTTTCTTAGGCGAAGAAGGTTCTATATGGGGTAAAAACACAAAGTTAGTTTTGAGTGATTTTTTCCGGTTAGATGAACTAAAGAGACTGAAAACTGATTCAAACTTCGATTTAAATATAATAGTAGGCACCGGAGCAACATTGGTAGATCTGAGCGTACCTGTCGTCTATCTTGATTTGCCGAAAAACGAGCTTCTTTACAGGATGAGGGCAGGCTCTATAACGAACTTTGGAAACGATAAGACCGAAAATAATATCAATATGTATAAGCGGTTTTACTTTGTTGACTGGATTGTTTCGAACAAACATAAAGAAGCACAGTTGAACAATATATCCGTACTAGCAGATTCACAATGGAATGATACTATTTCGTGGATTTTCGCTAAGGACCTTTTTGAAGGAATTAAAAAAATTTCGACGTCTGTATTCAGACCACGACCTTGGTTTGATCCGGGAGTATGGGGTGGGCAATGGATGAAGGAACGCTTTGCGTCGTTAAGCCGAGAAGAGCAAAATTTTGCCTGGTCGTTCGAAATCATTGCACCCGAAAACGGGTTGGTCTTCGAAAGCGATGGAAACCTCTTAGAGGTTAGTTTTGATACGTTAATGTTTAAAGAATCCGCGGCTATTCTGGGACGGCACGAAGAAGAATTTGGCACTTACTTCCCCATTCGCTTTGATTTCCTCGACACGTTCGATGGCGGAAATCTCTCAATTCAATGTCACCCTTCCTTGCCCTATATTCAAGAGAATTTTGGTGAGAAATTTACGCAGGATGAAACCTATTACATGTTGGATTGTGCCTCCAATTCGGTCGTTTATTTAGGCTTTAATGAAGACATCGTTCCCGAGGAGTTTAGAAAGGATTTGGAAGATAGCGTAAAAAATGAAACGGAAGTAGATGTAGAAAAATACATTCAGACGTTCAAACCCCAGAAACACGACTTTTTCCTTATTCCTAACAAGACAGTTCACAGTTCAGGCAAGAATAACATGGTGTTGGAAATCAGTGCGACGCCGTACATCTTCACTTTTAAAATGTACGATTGGCTTCAAAAGGACAGTTTAGGAAATCCCCGACCAATTAATATTGAACATGCATTTAATAATTTAGACTTTGACAGAAAAGGGACACGGGTCGAAAAAGAATTTATTTCCCACCCCGCTGTTCTGAAAAAAGGAGATGATTGGAAACTAGTACATCTGCCTACTCATGCGGATCATTATTATGATGTTCATCGCTTAGAATTTGAAACTGAAATGAACGTTTACACTGACAATGTATGTCATATTTTAATGCTTGTCGAGGGTACAGCTATTGAGATTGAAACTCAAGATGGTACCAAAGCTCGCTTCAATTATGCTGAAACCTTTATTGTCCCGGCAAGAACTAAACACTATACATTAACGAATAAAGGGTCGGGGACAGCAAAGGTAGTGAAGGCCTTCGTGAAATATGATAACCATCAATACGAAAACCATCAGGATGAAAAAAACTAAATTTTTTTTAACGATCATTTGTTGGATTGCCGCCATTGGTGGCTTTCTCTTCGGTTTTGATATGGCGGTTATTTCGGGGGTGCTGCCCATTATGCAACAACAGTTTGATTTGACACCCGGACAAGAGGGCTGGCTTGTCTCTTCCACATTGGTGGGCTGTATCATCGGAGTTGCAGCTTCGGGTACATTCGGCGACCGCTTAGGAAGAAAGAAACTATTAATTACTGCAGGCTTATTTTTCTTAGTGTCTGCAGTCGGAAGCGCCTTATTACAATCATTTGGATCCATTATCTGGGCTAGGGTGGTGGGTGGATTTGGAGTAGGCATTGCTTCTAATATTGTTCCTTTATACATCTCAGAGGTTGCGCCGGCTAATAAAAGGGGAAGGTATGTAACCTACTATCAGTTAGCTGTTACGGTCGGAATATTAATGGCTTACATGAGTAATTATGGATTGTTGACTCTAGCTGAAAATAGCAATGTTCAAGCCGGTACGTTTACAAGCTATCTTTTTAAAGAAGAAGCTTGGCGTGGAATGTTTATGGTGGGCTCCCTGCCGGCTTTATTATTCTTGGTAGGATTGATATTTGTGCCCGAAAGTCCGCGATGGCTTATTCAGAAGGGAAAAAAGTCAGCAGGACTTGCTATTTTTCTAAAAATAACGAATGAAGCGGAAGCCCACAGAAACGCTGAGGTCATTAATCAGAATACAGCTAAGGGAAATGGTTCATACAAAGATTTACTAGCACCCGAGATGAGACGGCCTCTGATAATAGGTTTACTTTTGCCCTTATTCTCTCAGTTTTGCGGAATTAATGCCATTATTTATTATGGTCCTACGATATTGAATAATGCGGGCATCAGTCTGAGTAATTCGTTTCAAAGTCAAATTATATTCGGCCTTGCCAACATGCTGTTTACATTTATAGCCATCTGGAAGGTAGATCAACTCGGAAGAAGACCCTTATATTTAGTGGGTACCGCTTGCGCAGCAATCAGTTTGCTCTTAACAGGCCTTTTCTTTTTCCTGCCGAATGTTCCTGGGATATTGATTCTGATCACGGTATCGCTCTTTTTGGCAAGCTTTGCCTTTTCAATCGGGCCGCTAAAATTTGTTGTAGCGTCTGAAATATTCCCCACTCATATTCGGGGAAGGGCCTTAGGTCTCAGCATCATGGTCATGTGGATCGCAGATGCGATTGTCGGACAAGTGACAGCGGTCATGTTGCGGGAAATTGGAACTGCCTATACTTTTTGGTTTTTCGCCTTTTTCTGCGTGGTTGCTTTTATAACAGTATACCGTCTGCTTCCTGAAACCAAAGGCAAATCTTTAGAAGAAATAGAAGCATTTTGGAAAAAATCAAATATAAACAAATAAGTATGATACGTATTAAATGTATTTTTATTCTAAGCCTGAGCCTCATACTCGGCCTTCTTCTGATCCATACGCGGGTATTCGCACAGCATTCAGTTATCTGGAAAATTGGAGAAGATGACAATCAAGCAAATGATATGGCATTGTATCCCGGGTCATTCGAGAAGTTCCTTGAACATGATTTTGGCTTTGAAGATCGATATTTTTTGATCGGGAAGTCTGATTCCCAAACAGAATTTCCGTTCGTCTTACCGGGGCCACGAAACGGCTGGGGCGGAACAGGGCGTACCGCGGGCATCCGTTCTCATTTTATTACGCTCAGTTTCGAGCTGCAGGGCATCCCTGCTTTCAACAACTCCGCTCTTAATAGCCCTGCTAACAAACAGATGGCTGATAAGGCATCATTCAATGCGCGGTGGAGCTTTTCATTAAATCTTTTAGGTGTCGATCCAGAACATGGCTCCATACTAAAGGTGCTCGTTAATAATAAGCCGTATACATTTACGCTCGAAAAAGGAAGTGGCAACACAAACCCGGTCGGACCTTTCACTAAAGACAACGAGCGCGTGGTTGAATTTGTGTTGCCAAATGATTTGATAAAAGAAGGATATAATGAAGTGGTGATTACTTCGCTTGATGGCGGATGGATCGCTTTTGATGAAATCAAATTAAGTGGTCCTGATCATGTGAAATTAAAACCTGCTGCAGAAGCACTAATCAGAAATATACAGCCATCCAGGTTTCAAACTTCGGATAATAAACAAGCTCTTTTAATCGACGTTATAGACGCTCATAATATGCCTACTATGAGCGTTCAACTTGACGGTCAAGAAATCATGAACCAGCAGCTTGAAGTTGGCCACGCCATCATAGAAGCACCCATGCCATCAGTAAAAAGCAAGAAAGCCAGTTCATATAAAATCCTGATCAATAACAAGGAATACACTACCGGGACGGTTGTTCGCGAACCTCAAAAACTGGTAAGTCCGGCTGACTATATCAATACCATGATCGGTACTGCGCATTCCCGATGGATGTTAGCGCCTGGTCCATGGATGCCATTTAGCATGGTTAAACTAAGTCCCGATAATCAAAACAGTGGTTGGCAGGCAGGTTATGATCCCACTTTTGAGTCCGTTGGTACATTCAGTCATATCCATGAGTGGACCATGGCCGGGCTCGGAACCTTTCCTGTAACAGGGAAGCTAATTACTAATATTGGCGACCAGAGCGGACTCGAAGGCGGTTACCGCTCTAAAATTGATAAAACTACAGAAGAAGCTCCTTTGGGATATTATAAAGCAGATCTTACCGACTATGATATTCGCGCCGAATTAACATCTCTTACCCGAAGTAGTTTTCAGCGATATACCTACAATCGTGGAGACACAGGCAGAGTTATGATTGATCTCAAAATCCCGGCAGAATATCGCTATGAACTGCAGGGCGTAAAGATCACCAAAGTAAGCGACTCCCGCATTGAAGGCATAAGTGAACAACTGTCCCGAAACGTATGGTCGGGCGGTGTTAACCAAGACTATATAATACATTTCGTTATTGAGTTTGATCAACCCATTATCAATTATGGTTCCTGGCATAACGATCAGGTTGGCATTAAACAAAATCTAAACGCAGACAGTGCTGAAAACGCTGGTCTGTTTGTTGAATTCGATCTTAAAAACAACAAAACAATCCAACTCCGTACAGGCATATCCTATGTAAGTATAGAAAATGCCGCATTAAACCTCAAACAAGAAATCAGTGATCCTTTCGGGTGGTCGTTTGACCAGATTGTTGCTCAGAACAGATCGATCTGGAATGAGTTGCTCAGTCGTGTAGAGGTTAGCAGTAATGACTACCTCCAGAAAGAAAAGTTCTACACCAATATGTACCGCGCTCTCACCAGTCGTAACATCTTCAGTGATGTAAATGGAAGCTGGCGCTCTGCAGATGAAAAGATACAACAGTTTACCCGTGCAGACGATGTTGCTCTCGGTTGCGATGCATTCTGGAACACCTTCTGGAATCTTAATCAGTTCTGGAATCTTGTTACCCCTGAGTGGAGCAACCATTGGGTACGGTCGCAATTGGCCATGTATGATGCCAATGGCTGGCTTGCCAAAGGGCCTGCGGGTATGGAATATATCCCTGTCATGGTAGCTGAACATGAAATTCCGCTTATTGTTGGAGCCTATCAGATGGGTATCAGAGATTATGATGTAGAGAAGGCTTTTGAAGCCGTTAAAAAGATGCAAACAACGATGCCCACGGCCGTAGCGGGCGGTTTTGCAGGTAACAGAGATCTGGAAACCTATTTAAAACATCAATATGTGCCTTTTGATGAAGGAAGGTTCTCCAATACGCTTGAGTATAGTTTTGACGACTGGACAGTCGGTCAGTTTGCAAAATCCTTAGGAAAAACAGATGATTATGAACTGTTTAACGGACGCGGCCAATGGTGGAAAAATGCTATTGATCCCGAAACCGGCTATGCACGCCTGAAAGACGCAAACGGTAATTGGGCGTCCGATTTCGATCCTTTTAAGTCGGGGGCCAATAAGCATTACGTAGAGGGCAATGCCTGGCAACTTACCTTCTTTGTTCCACAAAATGTTGTTGGCCTGGCAGATCTCATCGGTCATGATAAATTTATTGAGCGTTTGGAATGGGGCTTTGAAGAAAGCCACAAGTGGCGATACAATGGTCCGAACGACCAATACTGGGATTATCCCGTTGTTCAGGGCAACCAACAATCCATGCATTTTTCTTATTTGTTTAATTGGGTCAAAAGGCCATGGGCCACCCAAAAATGGAGTCGGTCTATTGGCGAGCGCTACTATGGTTCGGGGCTTTCAAATGCTTATCTGGGAGACGAAGACCAAGGACAAATGAGTGCCTGGTATCTTATGAACGCCATTGGACTGTTCCAGATGGATGGCGGAACACGGGTAGATCCGGTCTATGAAATCGGCAGTCCATTGTTTGAGAAAGTGACCATTGACCTTGGGGGTAGGTATAATCGGGGAGAGCGTTTCACTATTGAAGCCAAAAATACAAGCAAGACAAACATCTATGTGCAAAAAGCAACCCTTAACGGCACGCCCCTGAACGATTTCAAATTCCCTGCTAAAGAACTTCTCAAAGGTGGCAGTTTAGTTCTCGAGATGGGACCAGAACCTAACAAAAGCTGGGGATTAGGCGATCTAAAAACTCAGATTCAGTCCGATTCTCGGCTATCGACAGTGAAAAATAAGGCTGTTGAGCTCACCAAGAGCGGCTTTACTGCCGGTGATGGTTATAGCGAAGTGTGGATTAGAGACTATAATACATTTATTACTGTTGCCAGTGTCGTTCATGATCCCGAAACCACCAAAGAAAACTTACGCGTATTCTTCAGGTTGCAAGGTAAAGACGGAAACATTGTTGATGGTTTCCTGCCAAAACAGAAGGCTAAGAGCTCCAGCGTAGGCTATCAATACATTTACTCTGAACAAGAACCCGATTATGCCGGGCATAAAAACACCGTAGAAACAGATCAGGAATCCTCGTTAATCCAGGCAGTATACAAGTATATCAAGGCTACGGGGGATAACGGTTTTCTTGAAGAAACCGTTGCAGGTATCACTGTCAAAAAAAGGCTGGCTCTAGCATTAAATTTTCTTATGAAGCATCGTTACAACAAAAAATACGGGTTGCTTTGGGGTGCTACTACAGCTGATTGGGGCGATGTGCAACCTGAACATTCATGGGGAGTTTACCTAGATGAAAGCTCTAATCTCGCCATCGATATCTATGATAACGCCATGTTTTTGGTGGCGATAGACAATTACCTGGAACTCAATCCAGCCGATAGCCGAAAATGGAAAAAAGTCAGAAAAAATATTGCCCAAAATGCCATGAAACATCTATGGGATACAGATAGGCAAAAATTCATTCCTCATATATATATAAATAAATCGCCTTTTCCGGACACTTTCGACGAAAATGAAATCTTTTACCATGGGGGCACAGCCATTGCCATTGAGGCAAATCTGCTTTCAAAAGAACAAGCACAGGTTTCGTTCGACAAGATGATAGAGAATGTCCGAAAGTCTGGTGCCCCATCCGTTGGCTTAACACTTTATCCGACCTATCCTGAGGGAAGTTTTCAAAACAAAAGCATGTTCCCTTACAACTATCAAAATGGGGGCGACTGGACTTGGTTCGGCGGTCGTATTATTAAACAAATGGTACGAAATGGATTTTACCAACAAGCCTACGAACAGATTATCCCCATGCTAGACAGAGTAATTGCAAACAACGGCTTCTATGAGTTCTATACAATTGATAATAAGCCAAGTGGTTCTGGTTTGTTTAGGGGGGCGGCCGGCGTATTATATGACGCCATCATCCTATTAGAAGAATATGCAGATAGTTCAGTAGAAGAATATGCAGAATCTGGTACAAAAAAATAATTTTTCTCTCAATCAATTAACCTAATTAAATGACTTATGAATTTTAAAAAAACAAATCGAATGAAAAGAAAGCTGTGTATCGCGCTGCTTTCTTTATTGGCTGTTTGTTATTACAATGATGCGTTCTCACGTGTTATTGTTAACAAGCATGTTAAAAGCCACGCCCAGCAGCAAAGCGTTTCTGGTGTAGTCAGAGATGCCAATACGGGTCAAACACTTCCTGGTGTAACCATCACCATAAAAGGAACTAATCAAGCCACACAGACGGATGAAAACGGACGGTACGCTATTGGGGTAGTTAATGGAGCAGTTTTAACCGCTACTTACATCGGCTACAAAACCGCTGAACATGTTGTCACAACCGGCACGGCCAACTTTGATATGGAGGCAGATCAATCGTCGCTAGACGAAGTAGTAGTGGTTGGCTATGGTACCATGCGTAAGTCGGATGTCACCGGGTCGATTTCAATTGCGAAGGGTGAAGATATGATAAAAGCACAAAACTTCAGTCCGCTAGATAACTTGCGCGGAAAGGCTGCCGGTGTCAATATCTACTCAAATTCCAGCCAGCCAGGTGCATACGCTAATCGTGTCGTTATCCGCGGAACGGCCACTATCAACTCATCATCAAACCCACTGTATGTGGTGGACGGGGTAGTTATGGAAGATTTCCATCTTTTAAATCCCAATGATATTGAACGTATTGAAGTATTAAAAGATGCATCTTCCGCAGCGATTTACGGTGCCCGGGGGGCCAACGGCGTTATCTTGGTAACCACGAAAAGAGGCACCAAGGACGGACGTAAAACCGTAAGCTATCAAGGTTCCGTGAGTACAGGTTCAGCTCAGCGTTATATGGATGTATTGAACGCCCAGGAGTGGGTAGACGCGTTCATGATTGGCCTTAAAAATGAAAACAATTGGCATGACAAATCCTGGTCCTTGGATAAAAAGGACTGGTTCAACGATCCTGATTATTTTGATAGCAACGGCAATCCTCTGTATGACACAGACTGGCAAAGAGAAGCAACCCGAAGTCCTATCTCTCAAAATCACCAACTAAACATTCAACAAGGAGATGAGAGTTCATCAATTGGGGCATTTTTAAACTATACAGATCAACAAGGCATTGTCAATGAAACTTACAATAAGCGTGTTAATGGCAAGTTGGCTTATGATGCCACTCCAAAAGATTGGTTAACTACTAGTATCAATTTAACTGCAAACCATACCTGGGGACGCTATACCCCAGAAGACGGAGGCGGGCAAGATGCAAGGCGTACGATGATCGAAATGATTCCATGGTATCCAATTTATGACCCTGCCGGTGCGTACACTTCTTCGGCCTCTTCGTCTGTTTCAAATGTATTGGGTTTTGAGGGCATGTCAAACCCTGTGGCTATATTAGACAAGCAAAAAAGAATGCGTTACAATACTCAAATCTTTGGTAATGCGGCATTGACCTTCCATTTAGCAGATGGACTTGATTTAAAGACTCAGTTCGGTATTGACAACCACAAAAAAGACTATAAAGGGTACTCGTCTATTATATTGAATAATCTTTCCATGCCAAATGGTTGGGCAGAGATCCAGAATTCAGATATCTTTTATTGGCAAGAAGAAACTTACCTAACCTATAACAAGGAGTTTGACAAGCACCGTATTAATGCTATGGCCGGACTCTCGTGGCAAGAGCGTACCTACAATTTTAACGGATCTCGTACAGAAGGATTTACCAACGATTTCTTCGAGTGGAACAATATGTCAGTAGGCAGTACGCCGGATTCTCCAACTTCTAGCTGGGATCGATGGGCTATGAACTCTTATTTTTTAAGGGCAGCGTATACCTATAATGACCGGTATTCTGCTACCGTTACTGGCCGCTATGACGGTTCATCAAAATTTGGTGCCAATAACAAATTCGCATTCTTTCCTTCAGTAGGGTTTGCATGGAACATTTCCAACGAAGACTTCCTGTCAGGTAACGAGTGGTTAAGCAATTTAAAACTACATACCAGTTACGGTCTGACGGGAAATTCAGAAATCAGTCCTTATCGGGCGCTTGCCAACGTTACTTCCGGAACAGTCTTAATGGATGGTTCGCGCATGCCGTATTCCTATATCAGCACCATGCCTAACGCAAATTTAAAATGGGAAAAAACTGGCACCTACGATGTTGGTGTTGAATTAGGCTTATTCCAGAATCGTTTAAATTTCGATGTATCTTACTATAACCGTAAAACCACTGATCTATTGTTAGATGCGCCGCTTCCAAACTCGACAGGTTTTTCCTCTGTGATGAGAAATATCGGATCCGTTCGTAACCAAGGTGTGGATATTATGATAAACGCAATACCTATACAGCGTGGTGAATTTACATGGAATACCACCCTCAATATGAATTATAATAAAAACGAAGTTCTTCAGCTTGGTGTAAATAACGAAGACATCCTGCTGAATAGCTGGGTTGGAGGACCAAACAGTATCATTCGCGTGGGCGAGAATTTAAACAGCTTCTATGGCTATAGGCGCGACGGCGTATACACGATACAGGACTTCGAAAACGGAGATATACCCAAAAATAAAATCGGCAGACCAAAGCGTTCGTCTACGCAAGAAATTTTGGGTAAAGGAACACCAGACTGGTCAGGAAGTTTCATCAATAATCTTAATTACAAAGCCTTTGATTTATTGGTAGACTTGCAATTTGTATATGGGGTTGAAACTATGCAACAGTTCTATCACTCTACCTATGATCGCTTCGGTCTCACCAATGGCTTGAAAGAAATTATGTATGGGGCGTATGATGGCACCAATCCTAATACAAACCAGCAAGCCATTGTCCTAACTAACAGCGGACATGCCGGACAAGACACCAATGTAGATTCGTCGTGGATTGTAGACGGTTCTTATCTGCGCGTTAACGTTATCCAATTGGGATATACGTTTTCGTCGAACCTGCTGAGCCAGATGGGTTTTTCAGCGCTTCGCATCTACGCTGGGGCCAACAACCCTTGGTTGATCACCTCAAAAGACTTCAAAGGTTACGATCCTGAAGGTACATCGCAAGGTGATGGCAACAAATTTGGTCAGAACATGACATTTTTCGCTTACCCAAGGGCAAAAACATTCACGCTCGGCATAAACCTTACATTATAATTAAAAGAGGAGATATTGTTATGAAAAATAAAAAAATAGTATTTGCATTAGTGTTTGTCAGTTTACTAGCTATATCAGCATGTAAGAGTTTCCTGGATGAAGATCCAAGATCAACTGTAACTTCAGAGGTTTATTACCAAAATGCGTCTCAGGCCAAAGAGAACATTATTTCCATGTACCGTATTGGGGCTCCTGTCCGCTACGGCGTGGCAACCTCAGCATACATCGGCCCCACTGCCTCCATAAACTCATTCCTAACCGGATATTTTTCAAATAACTACGAAGGCCAAGAACTTGTTTCCCTGTATTCAAGGCAGCTAACCCGTCAGCAAAATTTACGCATTGTTTCCAACACTATGAACAGTATATGGAATGATTCGTATCGCGCTATCAATATTGCCAATGGAGCTATCAAGCACATTCCCGACATCGATATGGATGATAATGCGAAAAAATTACTGATTGCGGAAGCAAGATTTTTTCGGGCATTCAATTACTTTTATCTGGTAAAAACCTTTGGCGCAGTCCCTCTATCCGTTGAACCGTACGAGAGCCTGAATAATCTCTTCTTGCCTAGATCGCCAGAATCTGATGTGTATGATTTGATAGAAGCTGATTTAACAGAGGCGGTGAATACCTTACCCGCAATTACCTTTACAAACAATGGGTTTCGCTTAACGAAATATGTTGCCGCCATGGCTCTTGCTAATGTTTATCTTCAACAAAGCAAGTATGCAGATGCAGCCACCTATGCGAGAATTGTTACCGGGTCGCCACATAGTTTAACCCCTAATGATAACCTTGAATTAGAAAGCGCTTACAACAAGCTGCGCACTACCGATAATTTATCAGAGGTTATTTATTCGTATGAATTTGACGAAACTATCAGCAATAGCGGTCGGTGGCCTAGCTATGCTTTCAGTCCATCAGCAACCTCTATATTTGGTACCTACGCCATCTTTGAACGCGTGTATGGGCCATCAGACCGTTTCCTAAATGTTTACGAAGCAGACGATTTGCGCATTCAGCCAAACCAATTCTACCACTGGAAGTATACCAATCCCGACAATGGAAAGACATGGTCATCAGATGTCGCAGGCATCTGGTACTACTATGATGAAGATGCAATCTTAAATACGGGTAGGGGCACAAAAGACTGGAATATCTATCGTTATGCGGAAGCCCTGTTAATTGCCGCCGAAGCCATTGCAAAATCCGAGGGGGTAACTGCAGAAGCTGCCGGCTACCTTGCTGAAATTAAAGCACGGACAGATATGAACGGCAAAACGGTTGGCGAATATACAAGTGAGCTGCAGGCCCTATCAGTTGAACAATTTGTAGAAGCTTGTTGGACAGAACGCTTAAGAGAATTGCCTTTAGAATTCAAAATGTGGGACGATTGTCTGCGTACGAAAATGTTTCCGGTAATTTCCGAAACTGAGAAAGGTAAAGTAACTTATCAGCCACTTATTGGTGCGCAAAATGGTTCGGGCGCTACTTTTAAAGATTCTGATTTATTATGGCCTATCTCAATGGATGAGTTGCAACGAAATCCGGAACTTACCCAAAACGACGGTTACCAATAGTAAAGTTATTTATATAGCAATTTTTCTGCACAAAGCCATTGTGCAGAAAAATTTGCTATATAATAATCAACCGCATCAAATTAGGAGACGTCAAAGCTATTCCGGAATAGAAAAACTTTAAACTATCCAATTAAAAGAAAATAACCTTTTGCTAATTTTTATGTTAATAATTAGATATCTTATATGAATTAATTTTTGTGCTATGGAAAAACATAAAGAAGAATCAAGTAATCAATCATTCAAAAACCCTAATAAAGGAATTAATCCTGTTTTGAATGATATTATAAGTATTTTGTTTTTGCCTGCTGGTTTATTTTTGATGTTAATAAATTCATCAATGCCAAAAGCATATAAAACCGTAATAGTAACATCGATAATAATTGGTGCTATTTGGGTTATCTATTCCATTTTAATGTGTGTCTAAGTTCGACTGCTTAATTTCAAGTCTGCCAACTCTTAAACTATGAATGTCCATTTCTTTTATTTCTGACCTTCCAATTTTCAACTTTCCGATGGCCAGAAAACCTATGGCCAATGCGCTGGTTGCGAAAGCCCCTAATGCGAAAGCGCCAATTGCAATGGCACCTATTCTTGTTTTTTGTATAGAATTGTGATCGTGTCCACAATTTCCCGCAAGTTTATTATTCATGACTTATAATTTCAATAAATGAATTGTTCTATTCTTGTTAGAAACAATTGTTATTGCCGGATGTTTTGACAATAAAATAATCGGCAATATTTCTAAGCGAATCCGGAAATAGATCTACTTGATTTCCTTATAAAAGTCACTGAATCTTTTTCCGGATTGACTATGCAATAGCGAATCAGTAAACTCATTATAGTAGGCATCGTTTATATCGGGGATGTCAATTTTGTTAACAATTGTAATTTTAAAATTCTCCTTGAGGTAATTAGTTAATTTAGGTGAAGATAAAGCTATTCCGGAATAGAAAAACTTTAAACTATCCTTTTCGAGATCTTTCCGGGCCTCGAGAAATATGGAATCCCTAGACATGTTTCTATATTCAACTGAACTAATCCCTTTGTCCTTGTTGTTAGAAGAACAGGAATATAAAGTAATAAATAAAATTAAGAGCAATGGGATTTTCATATCACAATTAAGTTAGGTAGTTATAAAATAACGCATTACGAGTGTGAAATGCTACAATGAAAGGGATATAACACCATGGTCAGAAACCCATGAGGAAGAATAAAGCGCCGATTATTATGATCGGGTTGGCGGTTTGCTTCAGTGTGGTAATCATTTGAATATGTAAATGCTTTACAATACTAATGAAATAATTTCGATAATGAAACCCGGCTTTCGCTACCCTATTTTAACGCATAATTGTCCGTTATACAACAGTATGTGTTCGTTTCCGCACAGATAAATATTATTTACAGTGGCGAACATATTGTATATCAGTAATTTGTAACTGCGGCATAGTTGATGCAGTTTTCCACTTGTCAGCAATTGGTTGATAACCAGCTACAAAGTGTAAGCGGATTCAAATATTGCGGAGCAACTGTTACTATGGTATAAATTCTATTGTATAAGTGAATTATGATAAAGAACAATCTTAAAATCGCCTGGCGAAATTTGTCGTACAACAAGCTTTTCAGCGTATTGAATATTTTTGGATTAGCCATGGGATTAGGTATTTCCATTCTCCTTTCGCTGTTTATTATCCAGGAACGGTCTTTTGACGAATTTCCTAATCGCGATAAAATCTTCCGGTATCTCGCAAACGTCAATTATGATGGCAGCAACGAAGTATGGGCAGGCGTCCCCAATGCGGTAGGTCCCACGGTAAAGGATAAAATTCCCGAAGTGAAATTGTCCGCCCGTACATTACTGAACGGATTTGGTGACAACGCAAACATCAGCATTGGTGATAACGCTTATTTGGAAAGTCGATTATATTGGGCTGATCCGGATATTATAGAAATTTTTGGCCTCCGTTTCCTTCATGGGGACAAAAAAACAGCACTTAACGATCCCAATTCTATCCTCCTTTCTGAAAGCAAGGCCAAACAATACTTTGGTGAGGAAAATCCCGTCAACAAAACCATTGAACTTAACAGAACCACAACCTTTAAGGTTGCGGGGGTATATGCCGATTTTCCGGCAACAAGCACCTTTGATGCAGAATTGATCGGGCCATTCAGCGCAACCCAATTTGGAAAAGAAAATAGATGGGATAACGCCAGTTTCGAAACCTGGATTATGCTCCGCAGTGCCAATGATCAGCAGAAGGTAGAATCTTATTTACCAAAAATGCTTGAGGAGCATGTGGGTGCAGAAGGCACATATTACACGCTAGCCCTTCAACCTCTTACATCTGTACACCTGCAGTCTTCGGGAGTCAATTCATACAGCGAGCGGACAGGCGATGCTACGCAGCTCAAACAACTTAGCTACCTGGCTATCGCACTCTTGTTGATTGCCGCCATCAATTATATGAATCTTGCTACCGCCCGGGCGCAGCAACGCAGCAAGGAGGTAGGAGTAAGCAAAACGCTTGGTGCCAGTAAGAAAGGGCTTGTCGGCAAATTCTATACGGAAACGGCATTGTTGACCCTTGTATCCATCCTCTGTGGCTTGGTATTGGCTGTCCTTGGCATTCCGCTATTCAACCTATTGTCTGGCAAGACATTGTTGTATACCACTTTGTTGCATCCTGTCTTCTTGCTGGGTTTGCCGGTTTTGTGGCTTTTCATTACCTTGGTTTCAGGCTTTTATCCGGCCATGATCTTGTCATCCTATACGCCGCTGGAAGCTCTCCAAAAAGGAAAAACCGTTAGGATGGGGTCGGCGCTTTTCCGCCGTGCGCTGGTCGTATTGCAGTTCAGTGCCAGCGTCATCCTTATCGTCGGTGTCATCATCATGTACATCCAGATGGACTTTATGAGCCAACAGAAGCTGGGCTATAATCCGGAAAATGTTATAGCTATCAAAATGAGTGCACTAAAAGACGAGCAGGAGTCAAAAGCGCTGCAAAACAACATCCGTGACTTAAGCCCTACGCAGCAGATGGCCGTGGCTCAGGCATTCCCTGGAAAGGGAGAAAACTCAGCCTCGATCCATAAAGACGATGCAGATAAGCAAGGTGCGCTCATTCATAGAAACGGGGTAATGGGTGATATTCAAGCAGTATTGCAGCTGAATTTACTGGCCGGAAGGATGGTTAAAGAGTGGACACCAGGTGATACCACATCAGAAGGGAAGCACATTGTTGAAGTCGTATTAAATAAGCAGGCGGTAGATTACCTTGGCCTTACGCCGGAAGATGCAATCGGCAAAAAAACCATCGTTGGTATGGGGGATAATACCTATATAGTAGGCGTAGTGGCTAATTTCAATTATGCTTCGCTCCATGATCCTATCGGGGCGTATTCTTTTACCAATGCCCCGTATTTCGGTATGCCGTATTTATTGGTCCGCTTCAAGACAGGTGATTTAAGAGAAACCTTACGCCAATATGAAGCAGCTTATAAGAAGGTCGCACCGAATGCGCCGTTTGACTATACTTTTCTTGATAGTCGCCTGGAGAGTCTCTATCTGGCCGATAAGCAGATTGCTTCGGTGCTATTGGCCTTTTCCGTTTTGGTAATTTTTGTAGGCTGTTTGGGTTTGTTTGGCCTGGCTGCTTTTACCGCTGAAAGACGCACCAAAGAAATTGGAGTGCGAAAAGTTTTGGGAGCAACCGTGCCCTCATTGGTGCGGTTGCTGAGTATCGACTTCGTTAAGTTGGTCGTGGTGGCTTTCGTTATCGCGTGTCCGATCGCTTATTGGGGATCAAGCAAATGGCTTGATAATTTTGCCTATCGAATTGATATCCAGTGGTGGATGTTTGGTCTGGCAGGATTAGTTGCCATTGCCGTAGCTATTTTTACGGTTTCTACACAGGCGGTGCGGGCGGCAGTGGCAAATCCGGTAAATTCGCTAAGAGATGAGTAGTCTTTTCCCCGTTCAAAGCAAAACGTTGCTAAAAAAAGACAACGAAAGCGGATAATATATTTCGTTTTTATCGATTTAATAAATATTTTAGAGGACTCATTTTATATTAAGAAGATCTTGTATATCTCCAGAGATGTGATGATAGCTCAGTTGATTTGAAAACAAAAATATAGCAATATGAAAACTTTAGGCAGGATTTTCGGCATCCTATCACTTCTGGGATTGTTTATAGGTTTGATCCCGTTTTTAGGCTGGCTGAACTGGCTAAATATCCCCTTTGCTCTCCTTGGTTTGCTTTTTTCTATTTTAGGAAAATCAAAAGGGGGGATTATACTTTGCATCGTGACTGTTTTTCTTGGGATGCTTCGACTGATCCTTGGTGGAGGAATTATCTAAATTTATTTTAAGGAGCAAATAGCTTGAAACCTAGCTTGTTTATAGCCATGAACAGTTTCATAATTTCCCCTACAGGCCCTACTCTTTTCTGTCAGGAAAGTACCTTCCGTATAACTTTCGAAAGACTAATATTTTTATGTTAAAATAAGTTAATTATTGTTTACTGCATTTTTCGAATGTTATTTTCGTTCAAGTGAACCTAAACAATTATGTATTATGAAAAATGGTCTGATTTTGCCTTCCTCTGGTTTTTTGTCATTGTCCAAAAGTCTGCATCGTATTCTATTAAAGAAGAAAACTGTAATTATACTAATTTTAACTCTGTTTTGCCACAACCTTTCTGCCCAGTTAAGACAGCAGCAGAAAAGAAATTATGTTGCATTTGCGAAACTGTTCGGATATGTCCAATATTTTCACCCTTCAGATGAGGCGCGGAAAATTGACTGGCAGGAGTTTGCAATTTATGGCAGCCAGCAAATGTCTCCAATAGAGAATGACCGTGAACTTATTGAGCGGCTCAACAAACTGTTTTCTGCGCTTGGGCCCGGTATCAAAGTTTATTCCAACAAGCAAAGACAGGCTTTTTCTCTAGAAGAAATAACACCGCCCTCTAAAGATACTTTTGACGTGATTTCATGGCAGCACATGGGTTTTGGATTACCGCCATTTAAAGAAGAGCCTGCCTATCAAAGTATACGGTTAAACAGGCCTCCAACCAGCATAACCGGAAAGGACGTATACATACCGATTACAAAGCCGGTTGACCTATCTGCCAAATTAGACCATGAATTTGTTTTTCGTATGGTTTTAAGTGAGAGAGACAAAGGGCTTACCTTTGAACCGTTCGTGTTTTACAGAAACTCTGGTTATAAACAATCCAATAATGCCTTTAAGCTAAAATGGATAGATGATAAAACGCTGGAATTATCGGGCATGATCACTGAAGGTTCAGATAAAATTGTTTTGGGAGTCCTTGTCGGAAAGGATTCGAATCCCCAATTAAATATGCGGTTATTGGAACTCTATGTTCGTGACAAGAATAATAAATTAGAGAAGATTCCATTTGATCTGGCGGAAACATCGGATGTCAATAGAAATGATGAAGTAGCTGATTATGCCCTAGGTTTGGAAGATATAGCTGAAAAAACGAAAAGTGATTCCCTTTTCTCGGAGCATGTCAGGATTGGTGAGTTTATTGAAGAAGAAATCGTTCCGGGTATTTCCTGTACGGTTCCGCTTGCTCTATACGGAACAAAAGATTTCACCTATCCGCAAGCAGATCCAAAAGCCCTTGAATACCTACAATATGACATTGCCCAATCCACAACTAAGGAAATAAGGGGTTATAACAGGGATATCCGGATGGCTGATATCATACTTGCATGGAATATCCTGAAACACTCATACCCCTACCAGGAGGATCTTTCAGCAAACCAGGATTCCATACTTGAAACTGCTTTAAATGAAGCTTACCAAGAACAGGGATCGTTGGATTTTTTAAATACTTTGAAACGCATCTCTGCCTATTACAATGACGGGCATATGTTCGTCAGTTCATATGTTGATGTGGATTCATTAAACAGCGGGACTTCACCAATCATTTTTGAGAAGGTAGAAAATGACATCGTTGTTCGGGACATTTTGGATACTGCGTTATTGCCGAAGATTAATGCCGGGGATATTTTGGTATCGATCGACCAAAAGCGTGCATTGGCGAAGCTGAAAGAATCCGACAAGTTGGTATCCGGCTCAAATCAATGGAAACAGTTTAATGCTTTGAAGAATTTATTGAACGGCCCTAAAAACTCAATTAGTCAGCTTGTTCTAAAAAGGGAAGATAAAAATGTTGAGGTGGAAATTGTGAGGGACCATGACGCTGTAGAATACAGGAGGGGTAATTTCTCAACCACAGAGCCTGCATCGGGGTGGATTAGGAAGGATATCATGTATTTAAACCTGGCAAAAGATTTTACGGAGCATATAATGGAAGTTTTGGCTGGTTCTGATTCTGCAAAGGCAATTATCCTCGATCTGCGTGGATATTTAAATGACCAGCAAGTATTTGATCTGCCACAGATTTTCCTCAAACAGCGATCAACGTTGAATTCACGGTTTTATACCCCAAAGATCCTGTATCCGGACTATAAAAATGTTAGCTATCTAATTGAAGGGGAAGAAGATTTTGAGGTGCCGGATCATATTATCAAGGCAGATATTTATGTGTTGATAGACCCAAGCGCACAAAGTGCCTCGGAAACTTTAATAGGGATTTTTAAAGATTTAAAGATTGCAACCTTAATCGGTCAGCCTACATCAGGAGCTAATGGAAGTTTGAATAGTATATGGCTTCCTGGCGGGTATTATGTAGGTTATTCAGGTATGAAGGTTTTGAATTCTGATGGCAGCAAGCATCATGTAAAAGGAATCGAGGCCGATATTTACGTTGAAAGAACCTTAAAGGGAATCAAGGAGAAAAGGGATGAAGTGCTGGAAAAAGCACTTGAAATTAGTTCACAGAAAAATTAACTGGCATCCTCTATGGTGTTTCGAATTTCAGGGCTTTTAAATACATACTTAGATTTAATTTGAAGAAGCCCCATTCGGATTCACTCTTTTGTCTTGAAAGAGCACCATTGAAAGAAATCATACCTGCTGGTATTCCGAAATAATTATTGTCATTTTTTCTACCGCTACTTTTTATCCATTGGATAGTCACGCCAATTTTTTCCATTCTTTTCAGGTAAATATTGTATGGAGATAGGTCGATTTCAAACCAACCTTTATCGGCAGTGATATCGAAAATGATATCTTTTTCTAAGTTTATTTTTTCAGGTATGGTATCTGTAAGATTATAGAAATTCAGTCTGAATTTAACAGAATCAAATACATTCCCATTAACGTAAAAACCAAACTCTGTAAGTTTTATATTATCATCCACCTTTAAAATCTTACCCATTTCTTTTCCCAACGCATCATCTACTTCCTCATATGTGTCAAAAAAACTAATGCTGGTAAATCTTGACCTCCATCTATTGCCATAGGTTTTTTCTTTCGTCTTTTTTGAAGTAACATGAACCTCCGACATTTCATATGTTTGCGGATTCAATTTAATAATGACTTCTTCGTTTTTTTGAAGGCTACTGATTGGCATTTTCTTACTTTCATATCCAACACAAGAAATTATGATTTCGTAATCACTTAGTTTCGCAATGGATTCTTTGCTAAGACTTAATTGAAACTTGCCATTATCATCACTCACAGTACCGATATTTTCATTTATAATACCAATTGTTGCGTAAGGGATCGCTACGTTATGGTCATTGTCAACAATAATACCCTTGATGTTCAGGTCTTGACTAAAACCAGCAAATGGTACAAAACAAACGAACAAAAAAATTAAAGTGGTTTTCATAATTGTTAGTTTTCATAATTGCGTTTAAAACAGAGTGGCGGAACCACCCTTGATTTCAAAGTTATAAGAAAACTGTTTGTGTACTTGTTAAAGAAAGTTAATTGTTAATGGGTTATGTTTATGCTGCACGGTTTTCAGATTGAAGAGGCGGTTATCCTAAATAAAATTCTTATTGGTAGTGAGTTACCGAATAAGTTATTCTTTATAAATGGAAAAGTAATTCAAATGCATTGAAGGAGAACTTAAAAATTTCTATAATTGATTTTCTTATTTTAGGTAAAATATTCAAGTTAATAAAAGATTATTTACATATGGAAAATACATATCAACTAGCAAAGCGTTTTAGAGAAGTTATTCTGAATGGAACCTGGATTGCAAATACAAATTATAAAAATGAGTTATCCGACTTAAATTGGGAGCTAGCTTCAGCTAAAATCGATTCTTTAAACACAATTGCGGTTTTAGCGCAACATATCCACTATTACATAGACGGAATAAAAAATGCTATTAAAGGCGGAATGCTAGATATACAGGATAAATATAGTTTCGATTTCCTGCCTATTCAATCGCAAGATGAATGGGATGATTTTTTGATAAAATTTTGGAGCGACACAGAAGAATTCGCTTTATTAATTGAGCAAATGTCTGAGGAAAAGCTAAAGCAGGTATTTGTTGACGAAAAATATGGAACATATCAACGGAACATAAACGGAATGATTGAACATAGCTACTATCATTTAGGACAAATAGTTTTGATTAAAAAAATCTTATTAAAGGGAACTAAAAGAACTGAATCTATTTAAAGATCAGCCAAGCTTTTTTATTGGCGTCTTTTTTGCTTTAAGCAGCAGTAGGGCTTAGTATATAAACTGGCCCAAATAAAATCGTTATTATATGAAAAATACAACTTTAGCATTATGTATTGCGGCTTTAGCCTTTGCTTCTTGTCAGAACAATGAAGGAACTGATTCGGCAAATTCTTCCAACGCCCCAGTAGATACCGCCACAGTCACCGATATGCACACTTCACAAATTTCACTTGACTGGAACGGAACTTACGAAGGAACCCTTCCTTGCGCCGATTGTCCGGGCATCAAAACCACCATTGAACTTAAAGATGATAATACATTTACTCAGGACTTAGAATATTTAGATAAGGACACAAGGTTTAATGAAACAGGTAAAATTGAGTGGCACGAAAACGGAAATAATATAACACTAATTTCTGAAGAAGGTGAAAAACAACAGTTTAAAGTAAGAGAAGGTAGCCTGGTTATGCTAAACGCAGATGGAAAAGAAAATACTGGCGCATTGGCTGAACATTATGTTTTAAATAAAAAGAATTAATCCTATATTTATTTATCGTGATTCGTGTTCTTCCTGGAGTTTAATTTTAAAAATAACAGGCCAATTCTTTCCAGTGACATATAGAATATCAGATTCTTTATCCCATGCAATGCCATTCAGAACCTCTTCGGTTGTCGGAATGAAATCAGGTGCATATTGTTTAAGGACACCAGCAAAATGAAGCACGCCCACAACTTCACCATTCTTCGGATCAATCTTGTATATTTTATCTGAATACCATTTATTGGCAAAAATATATCCTTTAATATACTCCAGCTCATTTAATTGATCAACCGGACCATAATTGTCTCTTACAGAAATGGTGTTAAGGATGTTCATATTGGCTGGGTCTACAAAATGCAACTGTGAGGAACCATCGCTAATGATCAGGTTAACAGCATCATTTGTGCAGCCCCATCCCTCCTTAGACCATGTAGAAGTGGCTATTGGTTTGTCCAGTTCTTTCACATTATATTTATAAACAATATTATTCTCATAGGTTAACTGGTATAGGTTATTATTTAAAATAGTAATGCCTTCGCCAAAAATATCCGCACCGTAGCGTGAATGCTTTGCCTCTATTTCGCCGGTAGCCGAATTTAATATTCGTAAACTTGTTTTTCCTGCAATACCTGTTCCTTCAAATATTTTCCCATTGTAAACCTCAAGCCCCTGTGTAAAGGCTGTAGTGTCATGTGGCAGGGTTCCAATGATTTCGTAAAACAAGGTTGATGGCGTTTGAACTCTGCTTATTGATTCAGAGTCCTCTTCGACCTTCTTCGTGCTGTTTTTGCACGAAGTAACGCTTAATAGCATGAATAGACACGTTGGTATTATTATAAATTTCATTCAATTTACCCTTAATTAAATTAGAAGTCTGACTAGGAGTGCTTATCAACAATATATTATAGATTGTGTTTTATTGATTAGTATATTAATATTATTTAGTTTGTGTTAAGTTTTATTTATATTTGTTTAGTCTGATAAGGCGGTACTATTAACAAAAATAAACCTAATATGAATAGAATTTACATCCTTTTCTCTTTTTTATTGCTTTCGATATTTAATTCAGCTTTCGGCGACATAACCTTTGTTGAAAATAACATCAAATTGCAGACTGCAAATGGTGATATAGCAGGAACCATAGCGCTTCCTAAGAATGCCGGCCAAATGCCAATCGTAATATTTGTTGCTGGTTCGGGTCCTGTAGATCGAAATGGTAATTTGCCAATGGCGAATAATGACGGTTTCAAAAAATTAGCTTCGGCTTTAGCAGAAGATGGCATAGCCTCTTTGCGGTATGATAAAAGAGGAATAGGAGAAAGTGCAAAGGCAGGAGAGAAAGAAGGTGACCTGAAATTTGAAGATTATATAAAGGACCTATCTGCCTGGATAAGTCTTACAAAGAAAGATAAACGCTTTTCCAAAATTATTGTTGCAGGACATAGTGAAGGTTCACTTATAGGAATGGTAGCGAGTATTGAGGCTGATGGGTTTATATCAATCGCCGGAGCTGGGGAACCGGTAGATAAAATTCTTAAAAGGCAGTTAAGCACACAACCTCAACAAGTTCAGGATTTCTCATATCCGATAATAGATAGTTTAAAGCTTGGTAAAAGGGTCGAAAATGTTAATCCGATGCTATTTAACTTATTCAGACCAAGCGTTCAACCCTATTTGATTTCCTGGATGAAGTATGATCCGAAAAGTGAAATTAAAAAGCTAAAGATTCCAGTCCTGATTCTACAGGGAACAAATGATATCCAGGTTACGGTTGATGATGCTAATAAACTTTCGACTGCTAACCCTGCTGCTCACTTAGTCTTGATAGAAAATATGAACCACGTTTTTAGGATTGTGGAGGGCGAAAGCAGAGAAGCAAACTTAGCTGCATATAATAACCCACAACTTCCTATTGCAGAAAAATTAGTAAGCAGTATAATCGGTTTTGTCAAAAAGATTTAACAATTTTTAAACATGTCCAAACTTCCAATAAACTGTCCGAGTTGTGACAATATACTTAAGGTAACCGAATTAACGTGTACGACTTGTCAGACTGAAGTCTCCGGCAGTTACAGTCTGCCTACATTACTTCTTTTACATCCCGATGAGCAAGAATTTGTTTTACAATTCCTTTTAAATAGCGGCAGCTTAAAGGAAATGGCAACACAAATGGGTAAAAGCTATCCCACTGTACGTAATAAACTTGATGATCTCATTTCTCATATTAAAGAATTAGAAATAGAGAAATCCAAATAGGTGTGCTTAAAGTGAAAGTAAATCCTTGATGTTATGTTATTCGCTGCAGTCGCTATATCCGCATTAGTTTTATTTGTTTTTGGTTATATAGAGGTTTTAAAACTGCAGCGAATAGCAAGAAGCTTGTACATAAATTTTTATTTGCCGGATGTGTGTCTATCGTACTCGCTATCGAATCAGTTATATTAACCTTGTACTTCAACGGTCAGTATGAATTTATTATGCTTGGTAAATTTGTCATCGGGATAATCATAATTCTATTGGTTGCAGAAAGTAGACTGAAAAGATTGTAATCCGTAGGTTTTAATATGTTCTCAGCGTTAGCCTTCAAGAATAAATAAAGATTAAAACAACAACAATGTCAGCGTGTTGATTTAATGGCAGATCGAAGTTTTGATGGAATTTAAAAATACGAAAATGAGTCTATTAAACTTTATAATGCCTGGACCGTTACTAATTAAGCAATATAAATTAATAAGCCATGCCAAATATAAAAGAATACAGCTCGTCCGATAACACTTCAGATATTTTAATTGATAAACTCATCGCCTGGAAGGTAGAAATAATCTTTTCATTAGTTGGAGATGGTGTTAATCCTATTTTTGAAGCATTGCGAAAAAGAAAACAGGAAATACGTTTGATCACCGTTCGCCATGAAGAAGCTGCGGCTTTCATGGCTAGCGGCTATGCCAAGTGTACAGGTAAGCTGGGAGTTTGCATTGGAACATCCGGCCCGGGGGCAATTCACCTGATGAATGGTTTATATGATGCAGCTATGGAAGGTGTTCCTGTTTTGGCTATTACAGGCACCGTTCCCCATGATTTAATTGGCACACAATATACTCAAGAGGTAAACACACTAGCGATGTTACAGGGTGTTGCCGTTTACAATGAACAAATAACCGGCCCTATACATGCACAAACTATCATTGATCTGGCCTGCCGGACAGCACTTGCAAATCCTGGACTTGCTCATATCACCATTCCAACAGATGTTCAGCAAATTCCAATAAGCAAAGATAAACACTCTATGAAGGGTGGGCATCTTATGGGTTCTTCAAGCTATACCCCGCGCGTTACAATTCCTGCAGAGGAAGAATTGAACCGTACAGCTGATTTCTTGAATGAGAGTTCAAAAATAATGATACTTGCAGGCCGGGGTGCATTAAAAGCAAGCGATGAAGTAAGTCAATTAGCTGATAAGTTGGGCGCGCCGGTTGCCAAAGCTTTGCTGGGAAAATCAGTTTTGCCAGATGATTCGCCCTTTACAACCGGCGGCACTGGCAGGCTCGGCACGCTGCCCTCTAAACAGATGATGGAGGAATGCGAAACACTTCTGATATTAGGAAGTACAATGCCGTATCTCGAGTATTATCCAAAAAAAGCAAAAGGAATACAGGTTGACCATGACCCCAAAAGCATTGGTCGCCGCTATCCTGTGCGAATTGGGCTGATTGGCGATGTACAGGCAACTTTAAAGGAACTATTACCCAAAATAAAAAGAAATACGGATAGAAGTTTTTTGAAACTTGCACAACAACGAATGGATAAGTGGAGAGAGACTTTGTCAAAACTAGAAAATGATAATTCAACACCGATAAAACCACCATTTCTTGTCAAGGCGGTCAGCCGTTTGATAGCAGACGATGCCCATATTTCAATTGACACAGGGGCGCATACCATATTTACTGCAAGGCATTTACAAATAAAATCGGCTCAACAAATTACCGTTTGCGGTAATCTTGCCAGTATGGGACCAGGGTTGCCCTATGCAATTGCTACGCAATTGGCTTTCCCTAAAAGGCAGTGTATTGCAATGGTTGGCGACGGTAGTTTTACAATGCTGATGGGAGAAATGGCAACTGCAGTACGCTATAATTTACCGGTTAAAATTATTGTTTTCAAGAATAATGCTCTTATCCTTGATGGTTTTGAACAAGAGGAAATTGGCAGTAAAAGGTATGGAATTGAACTGCAGCCAATTGATTTTGTAAAAATTGCGGAAGCATGCGGCGCCGAAGGGTTTCATTGCAGTGATCCCAATAAATTAGAGGGTGTCTTATCGAAAGCTTTTGCATCCGACAGGCCCTGTGTGATTGAAGTGGACATTGATCCGGATACACCTCCCGATCCTGCAGAAAAGATAAAAGTTTGAATTCAAGCGCCTAACGTTAAGAAAAATGTTTTTCTTTAAACATTCCATTAATCTCATTAATTCTAAACTTTTTCGTTTTGTAATGTGTTAGAATAAAATAGATTATATATATGAAAGCTGTATCTGAACAAGTGATTTTAATAACGGGTTCTACAGATGGCTTGGGAAAAGCTGTTGCCATGGAATTTGCAAAGCAAGGAGCAACAATTCTGCTGCATGGAAGAAATCCTGAAAAGGGAAGGGCCGTATTGAATGAAATCCAAAAGGCAACCGGAAGCGAAAAGCTTAGCTATTACAATGCCGATTTTTCGTCACTTGAGGAAGTGCAGGCACTTGCTGATGAGGTTTTGGATGGGAATTCTAAGTTGGACATATTAATAAACAACGCTGGCATCGGTGGTGATGAACAAAAAAACACTCGGGAATTGAGTAAAGAAGGTTTTGAGCTACGTTTTACTGTAAATTATCTTGCCTCATTTTTGCTTACCATGCGTTTATTGCCCCTTTTAAGAAAATCTGTCCCTTCCCGGATTGTAAATGTGGCGTCTGGGGGGCAACAGGCAATTGACTTAAATGATGTCATGATGGAAAAGAACTACAGCGGTTCTCGTGCTTACGCACAAAGTAAGCTTGCCCAGATAATGTTTACCTTTAAGCTGGCGCAAGAATTAAAAGATACCGAAATTAGTATTAATTGTCTTCATCCAGCTTCTATGATGGATACGAAGTTGGTTCGCGAAGGGGGAGGAGAGCCGAAGACTTCGGTTCAAGAAGGTGTCGATACAGTAGCGTATGTAGCTACTTCGCCTGATACAGAGCATACAACGGGTGTATACTTTGATCATCATAAACCGACAAAAGCTGAACCACAAGCATATGATTCAGAAGCAAGAGACAAGTTATATGAATTAAGTTTAAAACTCACTGGCTTAACTAAATGAAACAGTCATCAAAAACTGTTTTTATTCAATAAAAGTTTGCATTTCTACCAGGCGCTTATATACCCCATTATGAGTAATTAGTTCAAAATGTGTGCCTTTTTCCACGATCTTTCCTCCGTCAAGTACCACAATCATATCAGCATCTTGTATGGTACTCAGGCGGTGGGCAATTACCAGCGTAGTTCTGTTTTTCATCAGATTATTTAGTGCATCCTGAACAAGCTTTTCGGATTCAGTATCGAGTGCAGATGTCGCTTCATCAAGCAACATAATCGGCGGATTTTTAAGAACAGCTCTGGCAATATTGATCCGCTGCTTTTGCCCTCCTGAAAGTTTAACACCCCGATCGCCGATATTGGTTTGATAGCCGTTATCGGTATTCAAAATAAACTCATGAGCATTGGCTATTTTTGCTGCTATTTCAACCTCTTCCTGCGTAGCATTGGGTTTTCCAAAGGCTATATTATTAAAAATCGTATCGTTAAACAAAATAGATTCCTGGTTTACAAAGCCAATTTGTGAGCGGAGTGAATCCATCGTTATATGCTGGATGTCTTTCCCATCAAAATAGATTGCTCCACTTTGAGGCTCGATAAAGCGAGGAATCAGATCCATTAACGTTGATTTACCACCACCAGACGGGCCAACCAGGGCTATTGTTTTTCCGTTTGGAATCTTTAAGGAAACATGATCAAGGATCGTCTTCTCTCCATAAGCAAAAGAAACATCATCAAGCACAATGGAATCTTTGAACGCTGTGACCTCAACAGCGTCCGGAGCATCCTTGATCACCGGTTTCATGTCAATAAGCTCTAAAATACGTTCTCCGGCAGCTAAGCCCGTATTAATACCGGTAAATGCGTCTGAAAGTGCTTTAGCCGGGCGAGTCAGTTGAGAAAAAATACCAATATAGCCGATAAATTGAGCTGCTGTTAGATCTGAGTCACCGTTTAAAACCAGGTTCCCACCATATAATACAATGAATGTAACCATCAATACACTTAAGAATTCTGATACGGGAGATGCTAACTGTTGTTTTCTAGCCATATCCCTTGCCAAATTGGAGAATCTTTCATTCTCGTCATTGAATTTCTTCTTTATAATACCACCTGCATTAAAGGCCTTGATTATTTTTACGCCCGAAAGAGCTTCTTCAAGGTTACTTACCATGACTCCGAATGATGACTGCGACTGTGAAGCCTGGCTTTTAAGGCTCTTAACAAGGCGGGCAATAAAAATAGCGGAAACCGGAATAAATAGGATAGAAAAGAGTGTTAACTTATAGGATAAGAAAAACAAAGCTACCAGATATGCAATAAGCTGGAAAGGTTCACGGAAGATCACCTGTAAAGTTCCGGTTACGGTGTATTGAACCACCTGTACATCGTTTGTTATTTTTGAAAGGATATCGCCTTTGCGTTCATTATTAAAAAAACCAAGGTGCATATCCATCACATTGTTAAAAATAGTTCTTCTGATATTGAGCAAGGTGTGAACACGTAAGTTTTCCATAATCCTTTGAGAGATGTATCGGAAGACATTACTCAACAACACTGATACCACAATAATAATGCATATAAATTGTAAGGCGCCGTAGGTGCCGTACTCTTTATTGATCTCCTGAGCATAATAGTTGAAGCTATCCATGATATTCCAGACTGAATCTGGTTTATCGTAAACCGTATTTACACCATTTGTATTAAAAAGAATAGTTAATAATGGAACTAAAAGGAAGAGGTTCAATGTATTAAATATTACTGCCAAAAATGTGGTAATAACATAGGGAACGGCAAATTTTGCAAGGGGTCTGGCAAAAGAAAGTAATCGAAAATATGTCATTATTCTAATTTCAATTGGCAAAAGTATTAAAAAATGTCCGGAAAGCCCCTATCTATATTGGACATGAATAAGAACATACTTCGGGATCTTTCAGTTTTAATGCATTTTGAATCCCTATTTTATTCTAAACATTTACATTTTTTCGCGGTTAGAATAGGTAGGAATGATTCTTCACTTACGACAATAAGATAATAGTATGGATAAGATATTAGAACAAGTTAAAAATTTTGCAGACAAGGCACATGGTGACCAGTTGAGAAAATATACTCCTGATCGGTATATTGTTCATGCCATGCGGGTTATGCTGATTTGCCAGGAATATACAGATGATCCTCAAATTTTAGCCGCAGCTCTTCTTCACGATGTTCTTGAAGACACCCCAGTCGATAAAGAAGAACTAAAAACGTTTTTAATGAAAGTAATGGAACCTGAAAAAGCCATTACAACTTTAAATTACGTAGTAGAGCTTACCGATGTTTATACAAAAGAAGATTATCCGGGTTTGAACCGTAAAAAGAGAAAGATGAAAGAGGCAGAGCGTTTAGAAGAAACAAGCAGTGAATCACAAACGATCAAATACGCAGATATTATTGATAATAGTATGGAGATTGTGGAGCAGGATGTAAATTTTGCACCGGTATTTTTATCCGAATGTCATGACATATTAAAGAGAATGCCGAACGGAAATCCGGAACTTTATCAAAGAGCACTGGAGATAGTGGAAGAAGCACTTAAAACAATTAAACGTAAATAATACACTGTGATTTAATATCTTGATGCTATCAAATCACAGTATATAGCCGACTTCTTATAACGTTCAATTCATTGCCGGTCCTGAAAAATGCGCCAGATAGTTGTTAAATACCAGCTGGAGCTCCTGATTGAGTTTTTCCTGTTTAAAGGTTTGAGTACTGTCTATCATACCATCAATTGCTCCCATGGCATATCGGATTCTTGTTGTTTCCAGGTTCGGTTTGGTTTTGGCAATCGCAGCAAAATAGTTCAGCTGTCCGGATAAGAAATCCATATTCTTTTTCACCAAAGCATTCGCTTTTTCGGTTTCCCCAACTTTATATAAAAGATCTGCTATAAAATAATAGCGTATCCCATCAAAGGTACGGTACATTCTTTCAGGTATAATATCCAGCCAGCGGTTTAACACCTGTTTAGCTTCCGCTATTTTTCCCTGTTTAATAAGTGCATCGGCTTCGCTTTCAAACATATAGGATATCTGACCAATCATTCCATACGAAAAGTCATCCAGGAAGGTCGCATTTTTCATATTGCCCCACACATACTTATTCATCAGGCTATCGTAAAGCACTTCCGTATTGATTAACTCAGGAGAAGGCTGATTACTGTCCGGATTGCCGGCAACATTTATCGGCATTAACCGTGATACAAACCCTTCAGATACCAGGTATTTCTCCAGGCCCATCAAATTACTTGGTGGAATACCATTACCAAAATAGATTGGCCTTTTCCAATCATTGTGAACCAGGATATCCAGGACTGCTAATTGATCACGTGATACATGATTGGCAGGATGTTCCCATTGCATTGTATCGGCTATGCGGTCTTGCCAATCAGCAGGAACGACATTGTTTTTGATGACATCGTTTTTATTGATTGTTAATTGCAAGTTCTTTGTCGGTAAAATATTTACGAAGGAACCATCTTGTTGTTTGACCTTGTCATTGGGATTCTCCGATAGCAAAACAGCCAGTATATCTTTAATCTCAATTGGTCTGGTGATCCCAAAATCATAATATTCAATGAAGTCGCGGGTTCCCTCTGCAAACTGCGAGTTTTCCATACTAATTGGCAACGCTTCGGCATTGTTCACTTTTTCTTTTAGCTGCCTTACATACCAGTCTGAGCCTAGTAAACTTAAATTAACAAGTCTGACATCCGGACGAATATTTTCTACCTCCTGCGCATACCATAGAGGGAAAGTATCGTTATCACCGTAGGTAAACAGAATGGAATTGGGTGCACAGGATTCAAGGTAGTTTTTCGCCATATCCCTGGCAACATATTTGGCAGAACGGTCATGGTCATCCCATCCCTGTGTGGCCATCAGAGCAGGGACTGCTAATAAGCTGATAACGGTTGCAATAATTGCCGCGTTTTTAGCATTTGCTTTTTTCTGTAACCAATCGGCAATGGCCAATACGCCTAAGCCAATCCAGATAGCAAAAGCATAGAACGAGCCTGCATAGGCATAATCTCGTTCCCGCGGTTGCAGAGGGCTTTGATTTAAATATAGTACAATGGCCAGTCCGGTAAAGAAAAACAACAGTCCCACGATACCGGCATCTTTTTTATTTCGTTTAAAATGCCAAAGGGCTCCTGCCAATCCAAGTAACAGCGGAAGAAAGTATAGTTTGTTGTGAGAAGGATCCGTTTCCATCAATTTTGGTAAATCATACTGACCGCCCAATCGCCAGTTATCAATAAACTTGATGCCACTTATCCAATTGCCATCGGTAAAGTTCCCTTGTCCCTGCTCATGGTTTTGCCGTCCTGCAAAATTCCACATAAAATATCGGGTGTACATATGTCCGATCTGATAGGTGAAAAAGAATTTCAGGTTATCAGCAAAGCTGGATTGTTGGTTCTCATCAAGTCCTAGCCATTGGCGATAAACAGCCGGATTGTTATCTCGTGTGTTATATATTCTTGGAAAGAAAGTTTGACGATCATAAACATAATCAAGCTTTTGACCAATAACATTGTATTTGTCTGCTCCTTTAACATACATATTAAAGCCTCTATTGATGTCGATGAGCCTTGAATCAAAGTAAGGTCCAGTAATAAGCGGTTCATTTCCATATTGTTCCCGGTTAAGATACCTAAGGAAGGAGAATGCATTATCCGGATCGCTATTATTCAAGGTTGGATTTGCTTTTGCACGGATCAAAACCATTGCAAATGAGCTATAACCAATAACGACAAATGCCAATGACAGCATCATAATATTTAGCATTGGTTTAACCTTTTGAATGGAATACCAAATTCCATAAAGAATGCTTCCTGTTATCAGAAAAGCAAAAATATAAACACCGGTGCCAAAACTCATACCCAATGTATTGACAAAGAAGAGATCAAAATAAGCAGCACCTTTAACTAAATATTGGATAATTCCCCACAATATCACTCCAAGAACCAATATCCCAATACTTAGGGTTTTTAAAATTCCCTTGGTTGAAATTTTTTGGGTCTTTTTAAAGTAAATAACCAATGCCAACGCAGGTATCGTCAATAAATTAAGTAAATGCACCCCAATGGATAGCCCCATGATATAGGCAATAAATACCAACCATCTATCGGCTCCGGGTTGGCCAACACGTGCTTCCCATTTAAGGATCGCCCAAAACACAACGGCTGTGCAAAGAGATGACATCGCATAGACTTCAGACTCGACCGCTGAGAACCAAAAAGTATCAGAAAAGGTATAAGCCAGAGCACCTACCGCACCTGCACCAATGATCTTAATAAGTGAAGCAACATCCATGTGTCCATCTTTCTCACTGATTGAAAAAACAGGGTTTATGATGCGTCGCGCCAACGCGGTAACTGTCCAGAATAAGAATAGAATGGTAAAGGCACTTGAAATAGCAGAGCCCATATTCATCCAATAAGCGATTCGTTCCGGGTTTCCGAATGCAAGATTAGAGAAAACATTTTGTAAAATTAGAAATAGGGGAGCACCCGGCTGATGTACAATCTGCATTTTATGGGCAGCAGCGATAAATTCCCCTGTATCCCAGAAACTTGTAGTCGGTTCTATTGTCAAAGCATAAACAAGTGCAGCTATAAAAAAGCAAAGCCAACCGACGATATTATTAATTTTATTATAATTCATAAGTTAAGGTTATAATTAACATTCTGGTTTTATTCATTTAAAGTTAGCCATAATTTTTAGTAAGCCTTTAAAAATTATTAATTGATTTGGATTCATTGGCACAAACATAAAGCGGCTTTTTTAACTTTCAAAACGTTGATACAAATTGATCGCCGGTGATATTAATTGCATCAGTTTGATAGCTGCAGTCCGTCTGTTGGAAGCATTAAAACAGTAGCTGACAGTCCTTAAACGGTAGGTGAGAAGAATTGATCGGTCTCAATTTTTGACCCGGTGTAGAACCGCC
>Ga0160468_100115_pt1 | contig 84299 bp, 82 predicted proteins | sample HID1972K_E11MG_FD_108234 | JGI IMG/M metagenome (GOLD analysis project Ga0160468, IMG submission 108234) | Enriched pill bug-associated microbial communities from UW Madison campus, WI, USA - HID1972K_E11 MG | ecosystem: Host-associated > Arthropoda: Insects > Digestive system > Unclassified ... | reverse complement strand
TAAGGCTGGAGCAGTAGATGGTTTTTTGGTAATGACATTTATTAATCCTCCAACGGCTTCACTTCCGTATAAAGTTGAGGCCGGTCCCTTTACGATCTCTACCCGTTCAATCAACGATTGAGGAATGCCGCTTAGCCCATAAACTGTTGATAAGCCGCTGACAATGGGCATGCCATCAATAAGGATCATCGTATATGGGCCTTCTAGCCCATTGATGTGGATGTCTCCTGTATTGCAGACGTTGCAGTTTACTTGTGGCCGGACACCGTTTATGTTCTGTAAGGCCTCGAATAAGGATGGAGTGGGATTGGCTTTAAAGAATTTAGATGTATATACTTCTACAGGAACAGGACTATCCAGTTTAGATACTTCTTTCATTGTGCCGGATATAACCACTTCATTTAAGGATTTATCAGAATGGGTCAATATTACATCGTGTCTGGTTTTTTCATCATTTACAACAATATTGGCCTTATAGGAATCGAATCCCATATAACGTACCTCTAATGGCCAGTCTCCAATGCCAATATTCTTCAGATGATAGTATCCTATACTGTCTGTTTTTGCACTGATGTTTAGCTTAGGGATAGCAACGGTTGCCGCTTCAATGCTTTTCCCTTCCGAGTCAGTTACCTTACCCGTTAGTTGACCGGATTGTGCCATGGCCTGCAGGCCGGATAATGTGATCGAGCAAGCCAAAAGGGTTGCTTTAAATTTTCTCATGATAAAATTGTATTTCTTTTTTATAGTTTGTACTAGTTGTTTGAATTGCAAAAGTAATAAGTTAGATGATGCTAACAAAATTATTTAGTATAATTGTTTTGTTTCTTCATGTGGTCAAACACTCAATGGTTGTCAGTGAACTAATTAACTGATGAAATAAAATGCCTTAAAAATTATTTACTTTCGCGTACATTTTATCCCTTATACGTTACATGTGTTATTAAATTTTTTCTACTTTTGCACGCACAGTTATTTATAACGATTCAAAATAAGCGCAAGATGAGAATATTTTTTATACAATTTGTTAGTATACTGACAGTTGTAGCTTCCTTGATTAATCCATTTATTAGTCAAGCACAACAAAAAACCGGAAGTGTGTGTGGGGCGGTGGAAACAAGTGATCATAAACCGTTGGCATTTGCAACGATCATGTTAAAGGACACCCGCTACGGAATAATGGCAGATGATAATGGAAAATTTTGTTTTAAAGCACCTGTAGGTGACTATACCCTTGCCGTTACCTATGCCGGTTATATTGCGATTGAAAAGAAAATCACTGTTTTAACAAATGAAGAAACGAAAGTAGAAACGATTATTGTGAATGCGGGTTCAAATCAATTACGCGAAGTAGTTGTTGCTGATATTCAGAGAAACAAGTTTGCGAATAAACAATCTTCTACAGCTGCAAGAATGCCGCTTGCTGATTTGGAAAACCCACAGGTATACAGCGTAGTACGCAAAGAATTAATACAGGAACTAAGTGCCATTGATTTTAATTCAGCTTTGGTAAGCATACCAGGCGTTGTTGTAACCAATGGAATCAATGATAATGGCAATGACCTGACTTTACGTGGCTTTAGAAGCCAGGCGGTTTTTCGAAACGGTTTGGCAACAGATTCGCGTACGCAGACTGATATATCGAATGTGGAACGTATAGAAGTGTTGAAAGGACCTTCGGGGACTTTATTCGGCGGTGTCATGTCAACCTATGGGGGTGTTGTAAACACAATTACAAAAAAGCCTTTTGAAAGTTTTCGAGGTGAGGTGTCTTATACTACCGGCAGCTGGGGGCTGAATCGTTTCACAGCAGATATCAATACACCCTTAAATAAAGATCGCTCAGCATTACTCCGTTTGAATGCAGCCGGCCATGTTCAGAACAGTTTTCAGGATGCCGGATTCTTAAGAAGTACTTCGTTTGCAGCAAGTATGTTATTTAAGACGAGCGAGCGTACAACGGTACGGTTTGATGCAGATGTATATGTTCCTACAAAAAATTTGAATGCCTATATTAGAAGTTCTGACTTGTTAACGGTGTCATCCATGAAAGATGTTAATTTGAATCCTGACCGTTCATTTACAAGTGATGACATTGGAGTAACACGATCTACTATTAATGCAATGGCTGAAATTGAACATAAAATTTCAGACAAGTGGACATCAAGAAGTTCATATCAGCATAGTGAGTCAGGGGAAAAAGAATCAATTTTCTTTGTTCCTTACTTTATTGACGATAGCCATATTCAACGTCGTTTCCGGATTTTTGAAAACTATCAACTGACCGTTGACAATTTACAACAAAATTTCACCGGCGACTTTAAGATAGGAACTGTTCGGAATCGGGTTGTTATTGGTGCAGATTATTTTTCACGCACAATAAACAATCAGAGTATGAACCCTGTATTTCAAATTTATGATGTTGTAACCCTGGATGATAATATTGCCTGGGAACCTATTTCTAAATCAAAGATCCAGGATATACGTTCGGCAGCCAATACGAAGTCAACGAATGATAGAACCAGTTCCTATACTCTAAGTGCTTATGCCTCGGATGTAGTGAACATTACCGATCGTTTGTTGGCAATGGCAAGTTTACGGGTCGATTATTTTGAACGTAAGAATAGTCTGAGTGGAGGGGTTTCTCAGAAAGATGCTTTTGACCAAGTGCAATTATCACCAAAATTCGGTTTGGTATTCCAGCCAATAATTGATCAGATTTCTTTGTTCACTAACTATCAGAACGGTTTTACGAATGTTGCACCAACTACAGATGCGGTTACAGGGGAACTTACTCAGTGGAAACCAGAACAGGCTTTTCAATTTGAAGCAGGAGTGAAATTTGAACTGTTTAATGGTACCTTAAACAGTACGATCAGCTATTACGATATTAAAGTAAAAGATAAGGTGCGCAGCCTTGATGATGTTACTTCCGTACAAGATGGAGATCAGTATAGTAAAGGTTTGGAAATTGATGTAATCGCCAACCCGGTTCCCGGTTTTAATATTGTGGCTGGTTACGGGTATAATGACAATAAATACACTCAATATGAGGCCAATTACAATGATAAACGCATGCCCTGGACACCTAAGCATGTAGCCAATCTTTGGATAAGTTATAAACTCCTTGATGGTAAAACAAAAGGTTTGGGAGCGGGCATCGGTGCAAATTATGCTGGCAACACATATATGGAAATCAGTAATAAATTCAGTGTGCCCGCTTATACGATCTTTGGTGCATCCGTTTTCTTTGACCAACCCAAATATCGGATTGGTTTGAAGGTGAATAACTTTATGAATGAGCGCTACTGGAATTTCTACGGTCAGCCACAGAAACCTCGTGAGGTTTTAGGGAGTATTTCGTATAAATTCTAGGGAGGTTCAAAAAAATAATTTCTCTTGTATGATAAAGAAAAAATCAAGTAACGGAAAAGTACCAAAAAAAGGAGCAACTTCCCGCTTTGGGAAATTTATAGCGTGGATTCATTTATGGCCCAGTTTGATATCTGCAGTGATTTTGATAATCATTTGCCTTACAGGTACTATAATTGTCTACAGCGATGAAATAATTGACTTTGCGAATAAGGATGCCTTATATGTTCCGGAGGTAAAGAAAGAGAAATTGCCTGTGACGGAATTAATGCAAAAATTCAAAGCAGCTTTTCCGCACAGGAGTTCACCAGGGTATATGGTAATGTACCGTAATCCTGAACGGTCAGTAAAACTAAATTCCTATGATAAGGAAAAAGGGCTTCGCTTTGTTTATATGGATCCTTATACCGGCGAAGTTTTAAAAGATGATGGAACCGTTAATTTTTTCTTTGTTACTGCACATTTACATTCATCTCTCTTACTTCATAAAACAGGTGAATGGATAATCGATATCGCGAGTATCATTTTTTTAATTGAATTAATAACTGGTTTGGTATTATGGTGGCCACGGAAATGGACAAAAACAACCCGGGAACAGAGCTTTAAAATAAAATGGAAGGCACGCTTTAAAAGACTGAACTATGATCTTCACAATGTAGTAGGTTTTTACTCGGTTGCCATTGTTTTGGTGCTTACGGTTACCGGTCTTATTATTGCCTTTAAGCCACTTGCCAGCTTTACAATTTCTTCATTTGGTGGTGATCCATCAGAAAAATGGGAAGAGACATTGCCTGAATTTAAACCAGATTCAAAGCCATATGAATTAAATTTGGCAGTAGATCGGTATTTTGCAAAGCACCCCTGGGCTGAGGCTGCACAGGTATACTCTTCTAAGATGGACTCAGCCGGATATTTTATGTTTACGCTCGCCAAACGTGTAGGACTAAAAAGCCGCGAAGGCAATTATCCTGTATTTATAGATCGTTTTAGCGGTGCTGAAATTGACGTTCCAAATCCGGTTTTCTTACATGAAAAAATTGAGAACTCCTATTGGACTCTGCACATGGGAACCTGGCTGGGCTGGTTTGGCAAATTAATAACCTTTACCGGGGGATTAATTTCAACGACTCTTCCTATAACCGGTTTCTACATTTGGTGGGGCAGAAGAAAGAAAAAGAAGAAAAAGAATAAACATTTCAACAAACCATCAAAAGTCAGTGCCATCTAGTCTTGGTTTCCGAGTCACTGAATTCGAGTTCTTTATTTGATTCAATTCTCTTAATTAGATTACATATTGCAAGATATTTTTCTTTAGATTTGAGTATAAGTCTGTTAAACCTTTTATGATGAAAAATACCTTATTATTTGCAATTCTGTTGTTGGTAAGTAGCGGACTGCATGCGCAAACGTCGAATACCCAAAAGCTTGATAGTCTTTTTCAAAAAATAGGCACGAATAATAAAGGAATGGGAACTTTCTCGCTGTTTAAAGACGGAAAGGAAGTTTACCAAAAAGCGTTTGGCTATGCAGACGTTGAAAACCAACAAAAAGCCGATGCGAAGACCAAATATAGAATAGGTTCCATTTCCAAAACTTTTACAGCGGTCATAATCATGCAATTGGTAGACGAAGGGAAATTAACCCTGGCTACAAAGTTGGATAAATACTTTCCTCAAATACCTAATTCCGAAAAAATTACCATTGAGCAGCTGCTCAGACATCAAAGTGGTTTGTTCAGTTTTACAAGCACTCCGGATTATACCAGCTGGATGACAAAACCAAAAAGCCGTGAGGAAATGCTAAGAATGTTTGTCGACAATGCGACTGTTTTTGAACCGGGCGAAAAGAATGAATATTCCAATACAAACTATGTTTTATTGTCTTTTATCGCAGAAGAGCTCGATGAAAAGCGATTTCCTGATATTGTGCAGTTGAGAATAATAAAGCCTTGTAAGCTGGAAACTACTTTTTATGGAGAAAAAATAAATCCCAAAAATGATGAAGCTCTTTCTTATGCCAGAAAAGAGGAATGGCAGCTCCAACCAGAAACCGACATGAGCATTCCGGTTGGGGCGGGGGCTATCGTTTCAACTGCTACTGACCTGAATACCTTTTTCAGCTGTTTGTTTGGTGGAAAACTGGTTTCAGATACGTCCTTATCCAAAATGAAAGATATCAAAAATAATTATGGTATGGGCTTATTTCCTTTACCTTTTTATAAGATGAAAGGATTCGGACATACAGGTGGTATTGATGGTTTCCAGTCGATGGCGAGTTATTTTCCTGAAGAGGGGATAGCAGTATCGTATATTTCCAATGGTGTTGTTATGCCGGTAAATGATATTATGATCGCTGCCTTAAGTATTTATTTGGGAATGGATTATGAACTTCCTGGATTTAAACCAGCACTTACATTGAAACCGGAAGATTTAGACAGCTATTTGGGTGTATATAGCAGCCCCGCCTTTCCATTAAAAATAACAATTACGAAAAATGAAAATATCCTGATTGCGCAAGCGACCGGACAAGCATCTATTCCGCTGGAAGCCTTCGAAAAAGATAAATTCAGATTTCAACAAGCAAATTTGGTTTTAGAATTCAAACCTTCTGAAAATCAAGTGCTATTGCTTCAAAACGGAATGCGATTTGAACTGACAAAAGAGTAATATGATAAAGAATAAATAGTATATTTGATCTAACCAATTTCGATTTAATTCAATGTAATCTAATATGTTATGGAAAATTTTGAAAACGCATCCGGACAATCGCCTTTTAGCAGGGAGAATGAAGTATCTGAAGGTAAAACAATAGCGATCATCGCTTATATTACCATTATCGGGTTGTTGATAGCTATTATTTTAAATAATGAAAAGAAGAACACCTTTGCTGCTTTTCATATCCGGCAAGGTTTAGGAATTGGTTTATCACAGTTGGTTATCGGGATGATCGCTATTATTCCTTTTCTTGGCTGGCTTATTTTTATTGTTGGTTCACTTCTGATCCTGATTATGTGGATATCAGGCCTTTTTAGTGCCTTGAATGGGAGGGAGAAACCTGTACCCATTCTCGGTGAAAAATACCAGGAATGGTTTAAAGGCGTTTGAATAATCTGCTTTAATGATTCGAATAATATTAAAGCAATTCTCCTACATTAACGCAATAAATTTCTTTAAATAATTTACTGAAATAGGAGGGAGTTTCAAATCCGGCAACATGTGCTATTTCGGATACAGTACGATATTTACCGCTTTCAATAGCTTCCATCGCTATTTGCAAACGGATAACTCTAATATATTGATTGGGAGTAACTCCCATGATGTTTTTTATACGCCTGAATAATTGTCTTTCGCTTATCGCCATTTCACTACTCAGCATGTTTATGTTTAGATTAATTTTACCAGTAGATTTTCTTACTAGCGTCTCGAATGTGGAGAGCCAGGCCTGATCTGAAGGAGAATAGTCGTTATTCACTGTCAAAATTTCACTGTTTTGTGTTGATGTTTGAGGTCCTGAATTGTTTAATATATTGGATACACGCCTATATTCTTCAAGTTTCTTTCTGTAAGTAATATTTTTAGCGATTGCAAATACCACTTGATCACTTTCTATAGGCATGGAAGTCCAGGTAAGCCACACAGTTTCTCCGCTTTTTGTTACATATCTATTTTCGTAGTCTAAAAGCGGGACATTCTTTAAGATGAGTTTGCGTTTTTTTGCTGTCAGTGTTTTGTCTTCACTATGAATGAACGAGTCGATGCTCCTTTCATATAGTTCTTCACTTGTATAACCTAAGGTCGCTGAAACAGCAGCATTTATTTTTTTAAAATAGCCATCATATCCTGCAATGCATAACAGATCTGGTGATAATTCGAAAAAATATTCTAAATCAAAATTTTTTTTTAAATGGGTTGGGTCTTTCATGCAATAGATTCTAGAGACAGTTTTTTTAATCAAGTAAAAATAAATAAAAGTTGTGAAGGTGGTTGGCAGTTTTATCGATTTAAATGTCAGTTCTGTTTCTTTTCAATAGTTGAATTTTGTTAACCTAATGTATAAGTGTGATAATGAATAATAACTATATGAATCAGCTGATATATAAAGATAAAATGGCAAAAAATAGTATTGTAGGTAATAATTACAATTGTTATAAATTGCCTGCTACTGACTATTTACAGAAATTTAAATTAGATAGTATAAATATTCTTATTCATGAAGTGTCCTATAAGTGGACTGAAAAGCAAATAATAGAATTTCTGGAAGGTTTATGGAAATTCAGAAATTCGTACTTGGTAATCCCTTCCAATTATTGTTTGGGATCTGTGATTATTGAAAAAAATGAAACTAGTTTAGAGTTAGTTACAGGAAGCGAGCAATTGATAACTACTTACATTATCCTTTATGTTTTAAAGCAAGATAATTTCAAACTTCAATTTGAATCAAAGCCTTCAATAGAAGATTCTATTAATATCCGTATTGCCTTGAAAATAGTTAAAAATTGGCTTATTCAAAAAGAGTTGGAGATAACATTTGATGTCAGAAGTGGATTTCGAAAGATAATGGAAAAATGTACTGAAATTTCATTCCGATAGACCCATCCATCGCAAGTTTCTTTTAATATAACTTATTTGCTGACTGCTTCGTCTTTTCTTTCTTCCTTGTTGTTGATTTATGTAGTATTTATCCTGAAGAGCTGAAGCTGCCTACTGGATAGAACAATCAAAAAAATATAAGTCGTTTTTTATAAACGCTTAATATTCTTTTTTAACTTTAAAGTCTATATTGCCACTGAAATAAAGTATGCTAATGAAAACTGATTACTCGAAAAAAGCGACAAATCGGGAAATTAAAGTAAGATTTGATAATGACGTTGAACGTTTTTCAAACCTCGAAACTGGGCAACAAACAACCATTGATGCGCCGCTTATGATGGAATTATGCACAGAAGCAGCAAAATATATCAATCCGGATGCAAAGGAGTTACTTGATATTGGATGTGGCGCAGGCAATTATACCTTAAAAATGCTAAGCAAAATTTCAGATCTTAACTGTACGCTTAATGATTTGAGTACGCCGATGTTAGAGCGAGCAAAGGAAAGAATATCATCGCAGACGAATGGCAAGATGACAATTATTCAAGATGATATGCGCAATCTTGATTTGCCTGTTAACCATTTTGACATTGTACTGGCTGCTGCCACATTTCATCATTTACGTGATGATGCCGATTGGGAACTTGTATTTACCAAAATTTATAAAGCGCTAAAACCAGGCGGAAGTATTTGGATTTCTGATTTAATTACGCATGACTCGGCGTTAATCAATAAGCTTTTCCACGATCAGTACAAAACATACCTTGAAGGTCTCGGTGGTGTTGAATACAGAGAAAAAGTACTTGATTATATTGATTACGAGGACAGCCCTCGCTCTTTAAACTATCAGCTCTCATTATTAAGAGAAGTAGGGTTTAAAGAAACGGAAATTCTCCACAAAAATTCATATTTTGCTGCTTTCGGCGGTATTAAGTAAAGTATTGGTTGATTTTCTGCAGTTATTATTACTGCAATAGTTTATCTATTCCCTTCGCTAACGTTCTATCTTTTTCCGTCACTGTATTTCCTGCATCGTGTGTCGATAACCATATTTCAACTTTGTTCCACTCATTTGTCCATTTTGGATGATGATTTTGCGATTCAGCCAGTAAGGCTACCTGTGTCATAAATGCAAAAGCCCTCGAAAAATCTTTGAATTCAAAAATCTGGTAAAGTGTATTTTCTTTTTCTTGCCACATAGACGTCTACTTATTTCTTAGTGTAACACAAGTTTTGAGCGATTGTTTTATTAATATTTATTTCACGTTTTAAGTCCAAATTATATTTATTTTTCTAAGCTATTGTTTGGCAATCAGATTATTGCCAAATTTACAACAGTATTGTTACTTAAAACCTAAATTATGAGAAAATTTTTTTTTAAACTTTTCAGACCACAGTTTGGAAAGAAAGCGGGTGTGGTATGCAAGAGTGTTTTTTATTTAACTTTTGTTACAGCTGGTGCTTATGCAGAAGAAAGTTCTTTGTACCCGGAATCTCAGGGAAACACAAAGGTGTATTCAGACAAACATGTTCAAAGCCAAGAGCATCAGATTAAAGGTACGGTCAAAGATGATACCGGACAGCCGTTACCTGGTGCGTCAGTAGTAATTAAAGGAGAAAAAGGCGGTACCATTACAGATGCAAACGGCAATTTTGTGTTAGATGTTCCTTCAAAATCGTCTGTAATTGTAATTAGTTTTACCGGTTTCAATGCTAAAGAGGTTACCGTTGGTAATCAAAATACGGTAATTGTTCAGTTGACTGTTAATGACCAATCTTTAGATGAAGTAGTTGTAATTGGATATGGTACCACAAGAAGATCTGATCTGACAGGTGCTGTCGGTTCTGTAAAAGCGCAAGAGCTCCAGCAGCGTCCGGCAGCTTCTTTGAATCAAGCATTAACCGGAAGAATATCTGGTGTTCAGGTTAATACTAATTCAGGAAGACCTGGTGGACGATCCAATGTTAGAATACGTGGCTTTAGTTCTATCAATTCATCTAATAATCCTTTATATGTTATTGATGGAATACAATTGCCTGTTGGTAATCAGGCGCAGGCCAGCCAAGCCATCGATTATATTAATCCGAATGACATCATTTCTGTAGAAGTATTAAAAGATGCCTCCTCCACCGCTATTTATGGATCACGAGGTGCGAATGGTGTTATTCTGATTACGACTAAGCGTGGACTATCTGGTGAAGGAAAAATAGCGTATAGTGTTGATTTTAGTGTTCCAACAGTGGGGCCTAATTTTCCTAAAGTGTTAAATGCAAAGGAGTTTCTTGCGGTGGAAGATCTCGCTTATAAAAATATGGAGAAGTTTGATCCGGTTGGCTGGGCATCGGGGAAGTATGTCTCAAGGAATCCAGCGCTGGCCCGTACAGACCCAAGATTATTTGATAGCAATGGAAATCCTTATTATGATACAGATTGGCTTCAAGAAGCTACCCAGAGTAAATTATCACAAAACCACCAGTTAGGGTTTAGCGGAGCAAATGAACGTACAAGTTATTCCTTTTCCCTAGGTTACCGAGATGATCAAGGGTTAATTAAAACTTCTTATTTAAAACGGTATTCAGGCAGGTTCACGATAGACGATCAAGTGAAAAGCTGGCTAAAAGTTGGGGGTACTTTAAGCTATACAAACCAGGATGAAAATATTGTAGATCAGAGTGATCAAGTAGCACGTAGTATTGTTGAAGATTTTCCATTTATGCCAGTGAAATACGATAATGGGATTTATGCAGATAATAGGGACTATCCAAATGCTGAGGGGCGCTTTAACGTAGTTCACCGATTGAATGATACAAGGTTTTTGCTTGGTACCCAAACCACTCTTGGAAGTGTTTATTCAAACATAACTCTTGCAGAAGGGTTAGAGTTGCGTACATTAATAGGCGCTAACATCATTACGCAAGAGAATAATGAATATACTAGCCGTACACTAAACATTGGGGAGCAGGGAAATGCAGCAGGCCGTAATAGAAAGGAAGCATTCTGGTCTATAGAGAATTTCTTGACATATAATAAGCGCTTTAATGACGTTCATTCCATTACCGCTTTAGCAGGTGTTTCATGGCAGGAAACTAATTTCAACAATTTAGGGTCTATCGTAAGGGGATTTGCGACCGACTATTTTCTTTATAATAATTTAGGTGCAGGTAGCTTAAATCCGCAAGTTGAATCAAATAGAACCAAGCAATCACTTAATTCTTATTTCGGAAGAATAAATTATAGTTTGATGGATAAATATCTATTCACAGCCACTGGCCGTGCAGATGGTTCATCGAAATTTGGAGAAAACAATAAATTTGCATTTTTTCCTTCTGCTGCGGTAGCCTGGAGGGTTTCGGAAGAAGACTTCTTAAAAGATAATGGAACCATTTCTAATTTAAAGCTACGCGCAAGTTTCGGTGTTACCGGTAACTCAGAAATACCTCCTTATTCATCGCTATCTCTGTTAAGTTCTAATTATGGTGCGGTTTTCAATGACACGAGGGTTGTGGGGACGGGTGTCAATAGGCTTGCTAATGCAGATCTTCGCTGGGAAAAAACTGCACAAAGTGATATTGGTTTGGAACTCGGTTTGTTTGAAGGAAGGATATCTCTGGAAGTAGATGCTTATTATCGGAAAACTACGGATATGCTTTTGGATGCTCCTGTACCACGGACTAGCGGTTATGAAACTATTAGGAAAAATATCGGATCAATGGAGAACAAAGGGATAGAACTGGCATTGAATACCACAAATTTTAATTCGGAGAATTTTTCATGGAATACGACTTTTAATATCTCCATGAACAAAAATAAAATCCTCTCTCTGGCTACTTCTGCTGATATATTTGGTATAGGTGGTCCAAATTTTACTAATCCTACCAATATTATTCGCATTGGAGAAGAAGCAGGTTCTTTTTGGGGACTTAAACGTTTAGGAGTTTGGTCTGAGGATGAAAGAGAAGAAGCTGCCAAATTTGTTAGTTATCGGAATGGTAATACAATTCTTCCCGGAGATATTAAATATCTGGATGTAAACGGAGATTACGCTATTAATGATGCTGATAGGATGATTATTGGAAATGGAAGTCCGGATGCATGGGGCGCGTTATTGAACAATTTTCGCTATAAAGGCGTGGATCTGACTGTTGAGCTTCAGTATTCTATAGGAAATGATGTGATGGATATGACGACTCACTCAAGCGAAGATCGGGTTTCACTTGCCAACAGTTATGCAACGGTTCTCGATGCATGGACACCGCAAAATCAAAATACACAAATAGCTGAAATACGCGATACACGTGCGGGTTATGTAACTAATGTAGACACTCACTGGATAAAAGACGGCTCCTTTATACGCGGTCGTAACATATTGGTAGGATACACTTTTTCTAATTCATTAGCAGAAAAAATGCGTTTGAACAAATTTAGAGTTTACTTATCGGCTCAAAACCTGTTCCTTATCACGAGTAAAGAACTTCAGGGTGATCCCGAAACAACACCTACCGGAGGTTATGCAAATGACGGTAATAATGTGTTTTCTCAAGGAATGAACTGGCATAGCTACCCAAAACCTACAGTCTTTATGCTGGGCTTAAATATAGGGCTTTAACGAATAATTTATCAGATTATGAAAATTAAGATAACAAAAAATATAAGCAGAACGATCCTTCTTGGGCTTATTTTGCTTGGGTCTGGCTGTTCAAAGTTTTTAGACGAACAAGATCCGTCAAATTTGACACCCGAAAGTTTTTATACTATACCTGAGCATGCCGAAGCTGCTATTGCTTCCGTATACTCAAGTGCTAGATTTATAGGTGATGGTGCAGGTATTTTTTCTTCAAACTGGCAGTTGCTGGAAGCCGTAACGGGTACTTCCACGACAGAAACTGCTCAGAATTCAGATCTTAACAACCTTTACGGTTTGATTTACGATGGAAATACAGGGCACGTAATCAATTATTGGAATGGTCTATACAAAGTTATTGCCCAAGCCAACTTGGTTTTGGATAAAGTACCTTCCATTACACCAATGGACGAAGCACAAAAGACACGTATTTTGGGTGAAGCACAATTTATGCGTGCCTGGGCATATTTCAACGTAGTAAGATTATGGGGCGATGCACCGTTAATAACGAAACCCCAAACAGCGAATTCTGAAGACTTTTTTCCTGTGCGTGCTTCTAAAGAAGATGTATATGCTTTAATTATAGCAGATTTGACTGCAGCAGAAGCATCAGGATTGCCTTGGATGGATAAAACCGGAAGGGTTTCATTGGCAGCTGTAAAATCAGAACTAGCTATTGTTTATCTTACCATGGCAGGCCAACCCTTGAATAAGGGCGCATCACATTATAAATTGGCTGCTGATAAAGCAAATGAAGTAGTTACTTATGCAAACAGTAATCCTAGTGTTATTAATCTTTTTGCTACTTATGGCGAAGTACATCTGGAAAGTTTGAAAAATGAGAAAGAGCATATTTTCATGCTTCAATATAATTCAGTGGTTGCCAGTAACCCGATGGATAATATGTACCCTAACTTTAAGCCAGTTACTTATAATGGTGCCTCAGGTACTGGAAGTACAGTTCCAACACTGCAATTTTATAAATCATATGAAACGGGTGATCTACGTGCCAAGGATAGGGAAGGGTACTTTTATACCAGTTATTTTACCAATGGTAACGGCGCCTTGTTTCAGTTAGGAGCCCCATATATTTTTAAACACTTCAATATTATCGCAAATGGTACTTCTGGTGTTGCAGGTACTCGTAATAATAATCTCAATGTGCCTTTAATTCGTTATGCAGAAGTTTTATTGGTTTATGCCGAAGCACAAAATGAAATAGGGGGACCTACAGTGGAAGCATATAATGCATTTAAACGCATAAGAGATCGTGCTCAATTGGAAACTCCGGCTATGGGGACATATAATCAATCAACATTCCGCGAAGCAATTTGGCGGGAACGGTGGCATGAACTGTGTTATGAGCAGATTACATGGTTTGATATGGTACGACTTAGGAAAGTCTATAATGAAACCACCAATGGTTTTGATAATTTTGTCGGTCATATAAACCTAAGCTCAAATGAACCTTTAGAAGAAAAACATTTGCTATTTCCTCTTCCAAAGCCTGAACTTCAAAATAATCCAAATCTTTCTCCTCAGAATCCAGGATATCCTAACTAGTCTACTAAAGATAATGAAACCGAGAGGCCGTTTTACAATGAAACGGCCTCTTTGGTTTCGAGATCCTCGGATAACAAATCAGACTAACTTTTTGAAATCTATTAAGGGATCAAAATCAAGGCTTCAGAATACGAAATATATTGTCATTAAACTTTAATGATCTATAAGCTAGAATGTTATATATTTCTGTCATATATTGTTTGGAACTGGTCTAAATAATAATTAGGTTTGTTGCTCTATCTTTAATCATTCTAAATAATGAATAAATATTTACCCATTGTGCTGTTAGTCTGTAGTTTACAGTCATTGCAATTAAAAGCACAGACCAGTTTACTTTTGGCAGACACATTGAAGAGTAATGCTCTTGAAGAAGTAGTGGTGACCGGACAATTCGAACCGCAGTCGATGAGAAATTCGGTATATAAAGTACGTACAATCAATAGCGAACAGATAAGGTTACGTGCTTCCACCACCGTAGAGAATATTCTGAATACTCAGTTGGGTATGCGATTTTCAAATGATTTGACATTGGGAGAATCTGATATTCAATTAATGGGTATGTCTGGTCAAAATGTAAAGGTTTTAATTGATGGTATCCCTTTAATAGATCGAGGAGCTACAAAACAAAGCCTAAGCCAAATTGATGTCAATAATATTGCACGAATCGAAGTGGTGGAGGGGCCGATGTCCGTTGTTTATGGTACGGATGCGCTTGCAGGGGTGGTCAATATCATCACAAAAAAGGGCGATGGCAATGATAACATTTTAATATCTGCACGCTTACAAGAGGAAAGTGCGGGAAGCGAATACAATGCTTTCCGTAAAGAGGGAACTCACAACGGCAATCTCTCAATCGATTGGCAAAAACATGGCTGGCAGGTTAAGGCCTCAGGGAGCAGAAATAACTTCGGAGGCTGGCAAGGAAGCAGCAGTGGCCGTGCATTAGATTGGAATCCAAAAGACCAATGGTTGGCTTCAGGTACGCTTGGATATAGAAACTCAAAGACGAATACCTGGTATCGGTTGGACTACCTCGATGAGGATATTTATATGCCAGGAACTTTGAATGAAAATAATTTAAGGGCAGTAGACAAAAATTACTTAACCTCTAGATATAACCATGTATTACAATCTGAGTGGAATATGAATGAGCGTTTGAGTTTTTCAGGGGCGGCTTCTTATCAGAATTATGAGCGAGGGACGCGGACAATGATGCACGATTTTAAAAATAGCACCGCTGAATTGACAACCGGCCTGGGAGAACAGGATATCGCCAAGTTTAATTCGGCCGTATTCAGGGGTACTTTTCAATATAAACTTTCTGAAAAAGTGTTCTTGCAGCCTGGTGTTGAAATCAATAGTAATACAGGTTCGGGAGAGCGGATAAAGGATAAGCCAACCATAAACGATTATGCATTCTTTATCTCATCTGAACTCAAGCCTTTGAGCTGGCTGAATATCCGTCCGGGGTTTCGCTTTATTAAAAATTCAGTATACGATGCTCCTCCTGTTATACCCTCAATAAATACCAAATTCACGTTTAATGACTCATTTGATTTAAGAGCAGCCTATGCGAGAGGTTTTCGTTCACCAGCATTGCGAGAACTTTATTTCACCTTCTTTGATGCAAACCATTCTATTCAGGGTAATGAAAACTTAGAAGCAGAATATTCCAATAGCTACAATGTTTACCTGAGTTGGTACGGAAAGCAAAGGAATAACGTACGAATTACCAGTACACTCGGTGGGTTTTATAATGATTTTGACAATCAAATCACTGTGGGTACGGATCATGCAAATTCTTCTGTAAATACTTACATTAATATTGACAAATTTAGAACGGCTGGTACCACATTAGAAAATACGTTGTATTGGCAAAACCTAACGGCAAGTGTGGGATTTTCATATATCGGCCGGTATAACCGGATTTCGGAAACTGAAGAGAATGTTCCAGGCATGGTATGGTCTCCGGAGGTAAACAGCAATATCATGTATTTTATTCCTAAATGGGGTGCCGGTATTAACTTGTTTTATAAATTCAATGGCAAACGCCCAAGCTATGAGGCTAATACACAATCTGATGGTACCATAGCAATTAACAGAGCAGCGTTATCTGCTTATCATCTCGCAGATCTTAGCATCAATAAAAACGTCACAAACTATGTGTCCCTTGTAGGTGGTGTACGCAATCTTTTTAATGTCACCCGAATTGAAAACAGCTCATTGGGTGGCGGTGAAGCTCACAGTTCTACTACTGGCAATATACCAGTGAGTTATGGAAGATCCTTCTTTTTAGGATTGAACTTTCAATGGTCAAAAAATTAATAACCCAATTTTATAATTAACAACAATCATATCAACATGAAAACTACAATTTACGTATCTAAATACCTTTTCCTGGCATTCGGTATTACCATGGCAATATCCTCTTGCAAAAGATCTGACGATCCGATCCCTGATATCCCTCCGTCGGATGGTACAGAAATGACACTTAATGGCGGTGAAGGTGGAAGCGCTGCCGAAAATACGGTTTTTGTCGACCTTAGTGCAGATAAACAAGAATCCGTAAAACGAACAAGTTGGAACCTGGGCTTTTATAATGGAAGTCAATTTCGTGTTATATTAAATAATACGGCTGGTGCTTCTGCATTAAAAGTGAATAAAATCGATATCAATGCCGTTTCTGAAAATGACATTAATTTAGATGACCTGGTAATAGAGTTGGGTACACCAGGGGCTTTTGGTAATATTGACGATGTAACGGGTGATATCAGCAAAACCTTAATTCCTGAAATCTCTTCCACAGATGACAATAATAAAGTTTTTGTGATTAATACAGTTGGCGGAAGTCATGGAGCAACCATCAATCCGGCTGATTTATATAAGGTAAGAATACTGAAGGCAGGAGATGATTATACCTTACAATACGCCAAATTAAACGCTACGTCTTTTGAAACACTGACAGTTAAAAAAGATGCTGATTTCAATTTCCAGTATATTTCTTTTGAAAAGGGACCTTTAAAGGTTGAACCTGCGAAAGCTGATTGGGATTTTCAATGGACTTGGAGCTTATACTATGGAGGAACAGGAGCCACTATTTATCCGTATGGATATTCTGATCTTGTATTTATTAATCACTTAGCAGGCGTATCAGCAGCAGAAGTAATTTTTAAAGATGCGGAAGGAAATAGTAATGGAAAACCATCTTATGAAGATTTTTCTGAAACCGATTTAAGCGGTGTTAGTTTTAGCAATTCAAAAGATGTTATCGGTGCTACCTGGCGTGCAACTCCTTCCCCAACTCCCGGAGTCGTAGCAGGAGCAAAAAAGGACCGCTTTTATGTAATAAAAGACAGCTCTGGAAATATTTATAAAGTGAAGTTTAATAGTTTCACTCCTGAAGACGCAGGTAAAAGAGGCTATCCTGAATTAGAATACAAACTGGTAAAAAGAGGATAAATCATTTCAAAGATTCAGTCTGTCATTAGACAGACTGAATTACTTTTATACAAATTCAAATAATAATACAGCAATGTTAAAGAATATAATTTTAAGTGGTTTTGCTCTCTTTCTGGCATCTTCATTTATCGCCTGTAATGTGTCTACCCAAGCTGAATCAAACTTTGCCGATACTGCTAAAATTGTATCACTCAATGGAGCGGTTTCCGAAATTTTAGTTGATTTAGGTTTTGAAGATAATATTGTCGGTGTCGATGTAGCCAGTACTTATCCTGCCAGCCTTCAAGAAAAACCAAAAGTTGGCCATAGCCGCCAAATTGCTGCTGAAGGTGTTTTAGCTTTAGGACCGGATGTGGTGATCGCGACAAGCAATGATGTAAAGCCCGAATTGGCTGAACAAATACGCAATACCGGTGTCAAATTATTTTTATTTGACCATACATATTCACCTGAAGGCACCAAAGAACTTATTCGATCAATGGCTGACAGTCTTGGCCGTAAGGCTAAGGGAGATTCCATCATTGCGGTCATGGAAGCTGATCTTGCAAAAGTGGAGGCAATAAAGAAGGCTGAACCGAAACCAAAAGTGCTTTTTATCTATGCACGTGGTACCGGCACAATGATGGTTGCCGGTAAGGATACCCAAGTGGAAAAAATCATTGAGCTGGCGGGAGGTGTGAATGCCGTAAATGATTTTACGGATTTTAAGCCTTTGACTGCAGAGGCATTGGTTGCAGCAAATCCGGATGTTATCCTATTGTTTGATAGCGGTCTTTCAAGTCTTGGCGGCATAGACGGTTTGCTTGAAGTACAAGGTATTAAGCAAACCAATGCGGGTAAAAATCGCAAAGTCGTGGAAATGGACGGGCAATTCCTTACTGGTTTCAGTCAGCGCTTAGGTAAAGCTGTATTGGAGCTGGCAGAAAAAATACATTAATTGAATAGAAGGCAAGATATCGTTCTACCTCATGGCTAAAAATTAAACTTTGAGAAATTACAGCATTATAATCGGTATACTTTTCGTCCTTTTGATTGCAGCCTGCATATTATCGATCTGCATTGGCGCAGTTAAAATAAGTACTTCAGAACTCGGGTCGATCGTTGCCTACCGATTAGGTCTGAGCAAGGAAATGAATTTTACTACGCAACAAGAAGCGGTTTTTTTTACGCTGCGGCTGCCAAGAGTGATTTTGGGCGTATTGGTGGGCAGCACGTTGGCAATTGCAGGAGCCACGATGCAAGGTTTGTTCCGCAATCCGCTTGCAGAGCCGGGATTGATCGGTATCTCTTCCGGAGCTTCATTGTTTGCAGTCATTATGATTGTACTGGAAGCTAAGTTTTTCAGTTTTATGACTGCGGCTTTTGGTTATTACGCTTTATCGATTGCGGCATTTATTGGAGCCTGTATAACCACTTTTATTGTGTACCGATTAGCGATGCGCAAGGGAAAAGCAGATATTACTACACTGCTGTTGGCAGGTATTGCCATTAACGCCCTGGCGGGTTCATTTACAGGATTGCTTACCTATGTAGCCAGCGATGATCAATTGCGAAATATCACCTTCTGGAGCATGGGAAGTTTGGGTGGCGCAAGCTGGAAAACAATCAGTGCTATTTTACCTTTCGTAGTTATTCCCTTAATTGCGTTACCATTTTTTAGCAAGGCATTAAATGCGTTGGCTTTAGGAGAGTCCCAGGCAGGGCATATGGGTATAAATGTCGGATTAATTAAAAAAATGGCTATCGTCCTCGCAACCCTTGGCGTTGGTGCTTCCGTAGCGGTTTCGGGGATGATTGGCTTTATAGGGTTGGTTATTCCACATATTCTACGCATGGCTTTTTCAGCAGACAACCGCCTTGTCATACCCGGATCAGCAGTACTAGGAGCTGCAGTGCTCGTGTTAGCAGATTTAATCGCACGTACCCTGGTTACTCCGGCAGAGTTGCCAATCGGTATCTTAACAGCTATTATCGGAACGCCGGTATTCATTTACATCATTATGATAGAGAGGAGAAAGCGAGGTTTTGGATAGGGAATTTTATGTAATTATAAAACAATTGCTTTCGCAAAATGCTATCTATACAAATGAAAAAGAGGCGTTTACAGGAATCTTAGGAAATGAATTAAAATCTTAAAAAATGATTGAAGCAAAAGACATTAGTTATTCCATAGGCAAAAAGAAACTGGTAAGCAAGGTCAGCTTCCAAGTTCAGTCAGGCGAATTATTAGCCGTTATTGGTGCCAATGGAGCCGGGAAAAGTACCTTGCTGAAACTTCTTTGCAAAGAGATTCAAGGCAGTTCTGGCGAGATCTTGATACGAAATAAGCCCATTGAACAGTATAAATTGGATGCACTTGCTAAGTTCCGCTCCGTTTTGGCTCAAAATAATACAATCTCTGTTTCTTTTAGGGTTCAGGAATTGATTATGATGGGGAGATATCCTCATTTTGAAAACCACCCGACAGAAGAGGATGCGCGCATTGTAAAAGCCGTGATGGAAGAAACCGGGGTTACTGAATTTGCTAATCGCGATTATAATACACTTTCGGGCGGCGAGCAGCAACGGGTGCAGCTGGCCCGGGTCATTGCCCAGATATATGATCAGCCGAACGGACTTTTATTTTTGGATGAGCCTACCAATGGTTTGGATTTACTCTACCAACAACAGATCCTTTCTCTTGCACGTAATTTAGCAGACCGTGGATATTGTGTGATAAGCATCCTTCATGATATCAATTATGCGTCGCGATATGCAAATAAAGTACTCATGCTTAAACAAGGAGAGACGATTGCTTTTGGAGAACCGCGTGAAGTTATCAGTTGTGAAAACATCCATCAGGCATTTAATATCCATGTGAAATTATTGAATGATGAGGAATTTAAGTGTCCATTTATCATTCCCTCAATGAAATTAACCATATAACAGATATAAAATAGAATATTATGAACAACACCACTTTAACATTAAAAGAACAGTATGGGGCTTTTAAAGCCGAGAATCCGAAAGTACGCATCCGTGATGCTGCTAAACAATTGGGAGTTTCTGAAGCAGACTTAGTTGCAACGAACGAAAATACCGTCGCTCTAAAGGCTGAATTCGAAAACATTTTAAAAGAAATACAATCTCTGGGATATGTAATGGCCTTAACGCGCAATGATCATGCTGTTCATGAACGCAAAGGTATTTATACAAAAGCAAGCTTTAACGGACACGTCGGTTTGGTAGTCAATCCGGACATTGACCTTCGTTTATTTATGAACGCCTGGCATTTTGGGTTTGCAGTTCATGAAGGAGAAAGACAAAGTCTTCAATTCTTTGACCAAAATGGTGAAGCAGTGCATAAGATATACCTTACAGAACAAAGTGATAAACAAGCTTTTGATACGCTGGTATCAAAATATAAAGCAGATGCACAAGGCCAAGCATTGCAAACCTCTCCTGTGAACAAGACTATTGTTGAAAAACCGGATGATTCACTTGATGTCAGTGGCTTTCAACAAGCCTGGCTTGCTTTGAAAGATACGCATGAGTTTTTTGGTCTGCTGAACAAATTTGGAATTGCAAGAAGACAGGCAATGCGCCTGGCACCGGAAGGACATGCCTCAGAAATTTCTTTAGCTTCTTTAAAAAGAATTTTGGAGGGAGTATCAGAGCGAGATCTGGATATCATGGTATTTATCGGTAGCCGTGGCTGTATACAAATACACACAGGTAAAGCCAATAAATTAGTACAGACTGGCCCTTGGTTCAATATTCTCGACCCTGAGTTTAATATGCATTTACGTGAAGATGCCATTGACAGCGTATGGTTGGTAAAAAAACCGACAAGCGACGGCATTGTTACCAGTCTGGAAGCTTTTGATGCAGAAGGCAATGTAATTGTCCAGTTTTTTGGTAAACGTAAACCACGTATCCCGGAAAGAGAAGATTGGAGACAGGTAGTTCAGGATTTTGCAGTGGAAGCTAACTAATTAATATCTAATAGAATAGAAATATGAGAAGGTGTATTCTAAATCTCATATTTCTATTATTCACCATCTTTATGAGAAAGAAACATCTATACTATCAGCTTACTTTTATCTTAAGTTTATTAGGTTTTGCATTTCAGGCACAGGCTCAACAGGCCTATACAATTTTTAATAAATCAGGGAAGGAGGTAAGCTTTAAAAAGCTAATGGCTGAAACGCAAGGGAAATCGCATATCTTTTTCGGAGAGCTTCATAACAATGCAATTGCTCACTGGTTGCAGCTTGAAATAACAAAAGCATTGAATGAAAAGTATGGAGAGAATTTAGTGATTGGCGCAGAAATGTTTGAAGCAGATAACCAGTTGCTGATTGATGAGTATTTCTCAGATCAAATAAAGCAGAAAAGTTTTGAAGAAGAAGCTAGGATATGGAAAAACTATAAAACCGATTACAAGCCCATTCTTGAATTTGCAAAGAAAAATAGATTAAAGTTTATTGCAACAAACATTCCCAGGCGTTATGCTAATTCTGTCTTTTACAATGGAGTAGAGGTTCTTCAACAGCTATCTCCTGAAGCGAAATCATATATTGCTCCTTTGCCAATCGTAATCGACACAAACCTGGTTTCATACAAAGAGATCAAAAACATGACAGGTGATCATAATGGGGCATTTATGATGGAAGCTCAAGCCGTAAAGGATGCTACCATGGCCCATTTTATTCTCCAAAATTCTTCGGAAAACACGGTATTCCTGCATTTGAATGGTTCCTATCACAGCGATAACTACGAAGGCATTATTTCTTTTTTTAAATCTAAGGTTCCTGCAGAAAAGATTCTGACCTTAACGACTGTAACTCAGAAACAGGTAGACCATTTGGAAAACGAGAATTACAAGCTGGCAGATTTTATAATCTGTGTAAATTCTGATATGACGGCAACACATTAAAGACATTGACCTTTATTTTAGGGCGGATTATCTTCTCTTCCGCTGATCCTGAAATTGATTAATTATTTAGTTTATTAACTCTCCTTCTACCCTTGTTCGTAAGTTGTAAAGGAAAGGTTCTTGCCTATATCTTCTGCCGAACCCTGGTTGTGTCCTGCAGTTTTCTCAAAAAAAATCGAGGACACATGGGAACAATATGGGAATATATACGGGAGCACCCTTTATAAGTTACGAACATGCATAGAGCAAGGTATATAACAGGGTCGCTTCGATTAGGTTGAAACCCCCTACATATTAGTAGAGCGATGTTTAATAAGCTAAAGGATAGAACCAATTCCGAAACAATCCAACTTGAATTAAAAATAAAAGACACTTCTCTTCATAAAAGCCGCGTGGAAAATAGGAAATCAGATATTGACGAACTGAAAATTCCTTCCTGGAATGACGTAATAGAACGCGAATATGAAGAATTGGATAAAGAATTGGACGGTAAAAATCATGAAATTTGGACAGACGATATGGAAAATGTTTTCAATCTCTGTTTAAAATTATCTCTGAAAATTAATGTCCACCAGCTGCAAACCTTTACTGTTAGCGGTCATTTTGAAACGATAGTAGAAAGTAAATAGCTTACTCCCCATATATTTTCTCTGCCAATTTAAATAAAATTTTTGTTACATTATTGTTTTTGTGTAATTTAGAAAAAAGAACCAAAATGAAATCGTCAAAAAAACTATCTTTTGGCGATCTTGAAAAACAGTTATCCATGGAAGGTTCTCCCTTTGAAAAACTGGAATCGCTGTCTGATATTAGTGGTGGTGATGCTACAGTAGACGACTATATAATTTACTTTCAATCATTGGGATTTTCTATGACAATGGGTAATTATGGGAATTATTATTTCGATCGCGGTTATGATGGTTATTTTTCTGACGTCACACCGAGCGATTATTCCATGGCTTACCAAGATATGTATGGAGGATATTTTGATTTTAACCCCTGGATGAACGTAAATAATAGCTGGGTGATATATGCTCCTCCGGTTTATCATGATAATTTTGATCCCTGGCCACGCGATGCGAACGGAAACTTAATTATGACTTACACTGGCAATCATACCTATAATTATGGAGTAACTGGTGGTCTTTTAATAATGGGAGAATATACTATGGATCTTAACGGGTAAACATTTAAACTTTATAATGTTGATTTAGTTAATGAGTACTCAAATGGGTTACGCGTACCCACTCCCAGTGAACGAAGCAATTGCTTCGGTTATGCTGCTGGGTTGGATGGGTTATGGTTTGCAGACAATGTAAGCACACCAGATGATGAATCCTTACTTTTTAATACATATGTAAATATGTTTTATGAAGAATGTACAGAATCAGAAGCTGAATTGATTGTATTTTACGAAGATGCAGCAAAAACCAGTCCATATCATGCCGCTATTCGCAATTCGGATGATACTTATAGTTATAAACCGGGAGCAGAAGGGCTTGTCGAAAATCAGTCTTATTCTGAAATGAGAACTGGAGAATATAGCGCTGATCAAGATGGAGGAGAAAGATTTTTCAAGCTAAAGAACTAAAGTCATTTTTAAATAAATAACCTAATACCATGAAATGTTTCTTAATGTTGATTTTCGGATGTTTTGGATTTGTCCTAAGTTTGCATGGGCAAGCCTTCATCTATAAACCGGGAGTAAGTTCTCCGTTAGTTGATTTTCATTTTACTATTCCTGACACCTCCAACAATGGTATTTTTAGAGACCATCCAGAAATTGGCTCAATTCGTGTCTGGTTTAATGATAATAATCCTGAGTTCGTTTTTATCAATGATGTCCCTAATGACCCGTCATTCTATGAAATGAATTTTCAAGGGGATGCTTTGGCGCTCAATAAAAAGTATGGTCCGATTCGTTTTATTGCCCCTAGGGTCTCATCAACAAGACTGTATGGTCGTGAAAAATTGGACTTCCCGGCACATTGGGCAATTTCGACAAGTATTTACCGAGATTCGGTTGTATATTTTTCTCAGTATCGAAGCGGTGAAAAGCCTCATCTGCCAATATACGGCTTTGCTGCTAGATTTATAGGGAAATATGAAAACTTGGCACAGCAAATAGCAGATGAGTTGCGTAGGGAGAAGCTTACTGCAGCATTAGATTCCGTAATTGTTTTACAAGGCTTGGTGGAGAAAAAAAGGAGTGCCCCGTTGAAAGACTTGAAATTAATCGTTGGAACGCCAACTGCATTTTCTGATATCGCCCTGCGAGTAATGGGAGATGAGCGGAACGAATGGGGGGCAGCTACATATGCTTCAGGTGTGATGGGAACCAGTGCCATCAAATTTTATATTCAATTAAATCCTGATGGCAGTGTTGAAATCGAAGCCCCGACTTATATGGACGCGAGGATAAGTAAAAACTGAAGAAATATAATAATTATGCGATATCTATGCGATTGGGCATTTAATATAATTCAACTCCACTAATCTCAACTTTATTTTTTTTAACAGTATTTCTTAGACAGGAATCAAGTGGCGGGTATGCGTTTAAAGGGCTGTGCATGCCTGTAATATTCGACGACTTCTATCAACATCTTCATCGGTATCTTCCTCACGGCCTATAATTTCCAGCTTTCCCTCTTCGCCGAGTTTGTTCAACCGATGAAAGAGAAATATATCGCCGACATCGCTATATGGATTTTCATACCAAATATCACATAACGTATAGCCGATGATAAACTTGAACGCTGAAATTCGTTTGTGCATCTATTTAAAATAAATTGATCGAGAAACTGTTCATCGGCAGCCCTATATTCACCGTTTTTGTCGAAGACATGGATGACAGCTTTGTTGAGAATCCGTTCTCTTTCTCCGATGTTAATTTAAAATATATAAAAATAGAAAACCCTATAAACTGTGCGATTTATAGGGTTTTGATACTAAATGTTTCTTAGGATGCGGAGAGGGTGGGATTCGAACCCACGATACCCTTGCGAGTATACAAACTTTCCAGGCTTGCTCTTTCGACCACTCAGACACCTCTCCGGATTTATTTGAGTGGGCGAATCTACAGCTTAATTTGCTGAATTGAAAATATTTATTTATTTATTGGTAAATCAGCTTCTTCCCATGAAAGCATACCGCCCTCCAACGATACGATTTTAGTGAATCCCATTCCTCTTAATATCTCTGCCGCATCACCACTTCTTTTTCCAGAGCGGCAATAAACCAGCACAGGTTTGTTTTTATCAAGTTTACTGATGTTCGTTTTGAAATTCGGATCTTTAACATCTATATTCAAGGCATCTTTGATGTGGCCAACCTGGTATTCTTCCTTAGTCCTTACATCTACCAATTGTATTTCATCTAGTAATAAAAGCTTGTTAAACTGTTCCGGATTGATGGTTTGGATTTTACCGGTAGCACCGGCATTAGTTGTATTTATTGCTGCCGTGGTATCAGCCGTAGCTGTATTTGGTGAGGTAGGTGCAACCGGCTTCTTTCTGGAAGCGCAACTTCCAATAGTCAATGAAATTAGTATTAAGCAGGTTATTCGGAACAGATATCTGTTTATCATCTTTATGCGTGTTTTAAAAGTTGAGCTGCAAGTTCATGGGCGGGTCGTACACCGCTTTCGCGCCATTTCAATTCCCCTTTTTTGAAAATAATAAGCGTAGGAACCCCCTGAATGCCATAAGCATTGGCTACGGCCGGGTTTTTATCAATATCTACTTTAAGAATGGTAGCTTTATCACCTACTGTTTTTTTAAGTTCGTCCAAAATGGGTTTCATCATTTTACATGGACCGCACCATTCGGCGGAAAAATCGACTAGCACTGGCTTGTCGGAATTAATTATTTCTGAAAATCTGCTCATATAGTTAAAACAGTACAGGTTAGAAAATGTTCTATAAATTCTATCTAAGGTATTGTTTTATTGAATAAAACTAATCTTTCAATTGTATATTTGTTAAATAAACGCTCAAAATGGTAAAACTATACTTTCAGATTTTATTAATCATTGGATTCATGGTGGGAACAGCTGTAAACACTCATGCACAATCTATTAAGACCGATAAAAAGTTACAGCATGCGCTGGAGGAAATGACGAAAGATTTTAAAGGTGAAATCGGTGTGTATGTTTATAATTTGAAAACAAATAAAGAAGCTGCCGTAAATGCCGATACAATTTTTCCAACCGCGAGTGTGGTTAAAGTTCCGATCCTGGTTGGCTTATTTGATAAACTAGTGCAAGGAAAATATAAGTATGAAGAAGCCTTGGTTTATGATGCAAAACGTGCTTATGGAGGATCAGGACTCATGCAGTTTTTCAAAGATAGCTCGAAGACAGATTTACGTACGTTGGCCTCTTTAATGATTATGTACAGCGATAATACTGCGTCTTTGTGGTGCCAGGAACTGGCTGGCGGGGGAGAAGATATTAATGCGCTGATGGCCAATCTTGGATTAAAAGATACGCGGGTAAATTCCAGGACGAAAGGGAGGGAGCATATTTGGGAAGTTTATGGTTGGGGGCAAACCACTCCAAGGGAAATGGCATCATTGTTAGTTAAAATAAGAAAAAAGGAACTAATCGATCCGGTTGCCTGTGAGCAAATGTACCGATTGATGACCAATGGATTTTATGTAGATGGCGCACCTTCCGAGATTCCTCCCTATATCCAGAAGGCGCTAAAGACCGGTTCTGTTGATGATTCACGATCGGAATTGATGATGGTAAACGCTCCGCATGGCGATTACGTTCTCTACATTGGGACAAAAGATATAAAGGACCGGAGTTGGGGATATGATAATGAAGCCGGAGTGCTGGCCAGGACTATTTCCGCTTATTTATGGAACTATTTTGAACCAAAGTCGGGATGGAAACCTGCAGAAGGTACAGAAGCTTTCATTAAGGGCTTATCCTATTAGTTATCGGTCAATTTTTATATATTTGCACAATATTTCCAGGCTTATTCATGATTGATTATTTAAAAGAAAGCACATTTGTTGTAAACGATGTTATTAGTGACGCTTGGGATGTTTTGAAAAAGCGTTACTTTGCCATTGCCGGTATTTGCTTTTTGCTGTTTATTATTTCCAATGTTTCTGCAATATTAGCGATGTACATGAATAGTATCAGTATTTTTCTGAGCCTGTTTATGGCATTTTTATTTCTGATCTTGTATTTTGGGATTCAATTGACATTGTTTAAGCACATCTTTCAAGTGTTAGACCGCGATAAAGAAGATATTCACCTAAAGGACAGTTTCCCCAGTCCAAAAGAACTGGTTTATTTTTTTTCCTGTGCTATTTCAATCATGTTTGGTTTTTTTCTGATCTACATGATATTGTCAGTGCTGTTTTTTCCCCTGATTTATGTAATTTCAATTGAGTTTATGGTGCAAACTGTCTATGTTATAACCTTTATTATTATTATCTATTTATTTCTGAGAATTCTTTTCTTCCCGTTTTTTATTCTTGATAAGGAAGAAAAACCTTTTAAAGCCATCCGTTTAAGTTTGGCAGTTACACGGGGGAATTTCACAAAAATAATTATGTTATTAGCATTTTTTGCATTGTTTGGTTCATTGTATTTATACTTTAGCTATACTGGTTATCCGTTGATCTCAACCGGATTAAGTTTGGTTAACTCTTTTATTATTATTCCGCTATCGAGTGTGGCTTTTGTAATTGCCTATCGAAAAATGATGCATGATTACCATGGCGATGCAGATCCATCAATCATGGAAAACATTATTTAAATTGGTTCAATCGTATATTTTATGGGTATAAAAGCATCATTAAGTAAAGTCTATGCAGCGATTAATGCAAAGAAAATTACTCGCTGGCGAAAGGATGCGGTATCAATCCAACATAAAGTTTTTCATGAGCTAATCCATTCAGCAGAGAATACCGTGTTTGGAAAGGGTCATCATTTTAATGAAATAAAAAATTATGAAGATTTTAAGAAAAGGGTTCCGGTTCAGGATTATGAAGGATTAAGAAAGTATATTGATAGAATTATCGCGGGAGAATCGGATGTTTTATGGCCGGGAAAGCCATTTTATCTTGCAAAAACCTCCGGTACTACCTCAGGCGTAAAATATATACCCCTAACAAAAGCGTCACTCCCTGAACAGATTGCTGCTGCAAGAGATGCCTTATTGAATTATATTCATGAAACAGGCAATTGCGATTTTGTGAATGGTAAAATGATTTTTGTGCAGGGAAGTCCCATTTTAGAGAAGAAGAACGGTATTGATTTTGGCAGACTTTCGGGAATTGTGGCTCATCATGTTCCGGCCTATTTACAGAAAAACCGCCTTCCTTCATTCAAAACAAACTGTATAGAAGATTGGGAGACCAAGATAGATGCCATTGTGGATGAAACGATTAATCAGGATCTTCGCCTGATCTCCGGAATCCCACCATGGATACAAATGTATTTTGATCACTTGGCTGCTAAGTCGAACGGGAAAAAGGTAAAAGACATTTTTAAAAATTTTAGCCTTTTTGTTTATGGTGGAGTAAATTTTGAACCCTATCGTGCAAAGCTGGAAGAGAGCATAGGCAGACGAATTGACTCGATTGAAACGTATCCTGCTTCGGAAGGTTTTATCGCTTTTCAGGATAAACAGGACGAAAAGGGAATGTTATTGCTTCCGGATTCTGGTATTTTCTATGAATTTATTCCTGCAGATGAGTATTTTAATGAAAACCCAACCCGTTTATCCTTAAAGGACGTAGAGTTAAATATTAATTATGCACTTGTTTTAAATACCAATGCCGGACTTTGGGGTTATAGCCTTGGAGATACAGTAAAATTTGTTTCTTTAAATCCTTATCGTATTATTGTAAGCGGAAGAATTAAACACTTTATTTCTGCATTTGGTGAACATGTGATTGGTGAAGAAGTTGAACATGCTTTGTTATCCGTTGCAAAAAGGGAAAATCTGGAAATTATTGAATTTACAGTTGCTCCTCAGGTCACTCCGGAAGGGGATGAACTCCCTTTCCATGAATGGTTTGTTGAGTTTAATAAGGAGCCGGAGGATTTGAATGCATTTAAATTAGAAGTGGATAAGGCTTTGCAAAAGAAAAATTCATATTACTTTGATCTGATCGAAGGAAAAGTACTTCAGCCATTGAAAATGAGGGCGATGCAAAGAGGAGCTTTTATCAATTATATGCGTTCGGCTGGTAAATTGGGTGGTCAGAATAAATTGCCGCGTTTATCCAATGATCGGTCAATTGCTGATGAATTAGAAAAATACTGCTTGTGATTAAAAAGAAGATAGCAATACTTGGTTCCACAGGAAGTGTCGGAACACAAACACTTTCCGTTATAAACGACCACGCTGATTTGTTTGAAGTGCAGGTGCTTACAGCCGGGAACAATTATGAATTATTGATAAAACAAGCACAGGAATATAAGCCGGTTGCTGTTGTTATTACCAATGAGCAACACTATGCTGTTGTAAAGGATGCGTTAAGTCCTCTTGGAATTCAAGTTTCAGCCGGTGCAGATGCCTTGATTGAGGTTGTTCAAATTTCTTCCATTGATATTGTTCTAACAGCATTAATGGGCTTTTCTGGCTTAGAGCCTACGCTGGCTGCAATTAAAAAAGGAAAGACCATTGCACTTGCTAATAAAGAAACGTTGGTTGTTGCAGGTGCACTCATAACAGAGGCTGCGAAGAAATATGGAGTCAAAATTTTACCTGTTGATTCTGAGCATTCCGCAATTTATCAATGTCTGGTGGGAGAGTCGGATGTAACCGTTGAAAAAATTATATTAACTGCTTCAGGAGGACCCTTTTTAGGAAGAGACCGTCACTTTTTATCCACAGTTTCCTCAAAAGATGCCTTAAAACATCCAAATTGGGCAATGGGACAAAAAATAACCATTGATTCCGCTTCCTTAATGAACAAAGGGCTGGAAGTTATTGAAGCGCGTTGGCTTTTTGATGTAGATGCATGTCAAATTGACGTAGTGGTACATCCACAATCCATTATTCATTCCATGGTTCAGTTTCAGGATGGATCAATAAAGGCTCAATTGGGGCTACCGGATATGAAATTGCCAATTCAATACGCCTTATTATACCCGGAACGCACTAAGAATAGCCTTCCCCGCCTTGATTTTGAACAGATATCGCAATTAACGTTCGAGAAACCTGATAGAGAGGCCTTTCCGAATTTAGACCTGGCTTACAAGGCGTTGGAAATAGGCGGATCAATGCCATGTGTGCTGAATGCTGCCAATGAAGTGGTCGTGGCAGCATTTTTGAAGGCAGAGATTGGCTTTCTTGAAATGAGCGATGTCCTTTCCGAAACCATGGCAAAGATTGATTTTGTAAAAAATCCGGATTTAAAGGAATTCTTACAAATTGATCACTTGAGCAGGGTCTATGCGGGAGAGTCGATAAAGAAACAGAGTAAAATTATATCGAGTACAAATTTTAAATAAAATATATGGATGGTTTGATAATGACCGGACAGTTAATTCTGGGTCTATCAATATTAATAGTATTACATGAGTTAGGTCACTTTCTGGCTGCACGCGCTTTCGGTATTAAAGTAGAAAAGTTCTATCTTTTCTTTGATGCATGGGGAGTAAAATTATTCAAGTTTAACTATAAGGGTTGTGAGTATGGGATTGGCTGGCTGCCGTTGGGTGGCTATGTGAAAATTGCCGGAATGATTGATGAATCAATGGATACTGAGCAAATGGAAGGGCCGCCACAACCTTACGAATTTCGTTCAAAACCAGCCTGGCAGCGTTTAATCGTGATGTTGGGAGGGATTTTTGTCAATATCGTTTTGGGAATCTTTATTTTTTGGATGCTGACCTTTAAGTATGGTGAAACCTTTATCAGTAATGATAAGCTGACTCAGGGAGTTGTGCCCGGATCAATAGGCAGAGATATCGGTATTTTACCAGGGGATCGGATTACAGAGATTGACGGAGAGAAAGTCGTTCGTTTTAACGAATTATTGAGTTCCAAAGTGTTGATGGGGGGTGTTGATCTAACCATTGAGCGTAATGGAAAGATTAAACACATTGCTGTTCCCGGTGATATATTAAATGAAGTTGCCGATCATGGAGGTGCTGAATTTGTTCAGGAACGTATTTATCTAAATGGAATCAAGCAAATACAGAAGGGGAGCACTGCTGATAAGGCAGGCTTTATGGCAGGTGATAGTATTTTACAAGTTGCCGGACAAAATGTTGTATTTTTCGATGAGTTTCAAACTGTTTTAGGGAAAAGCAAGGGTAAAGAACTTGATTTTCTTGTCAACCGCAAGGGAGAGGAAATGAATTTGCATGCCAAAATTCCGGAGGATGGCATAATCGGAATTGAAATTGCTCCGAATTTGCCCTTTGAAACTGTTAAATATGGCTTTTTCCAGTCGTTGCCAATAGGTGCTTCAAAAGCGTGGGGATCCTTAATTGACAACGCCAAAGGTTTAGGGAAGGTAGCTACAGGACAAGTAAAGGCAACGAAAGCATTATCTGGTCCGGTTGGCATCGCTGAGATGTTTGGTGCAGAAGTAAACTGGATTCGTTTCTGGACGTTGGTTGGATTACTTTCCATGGCTTTGGCTTTGATGAATTTATTGCCAATTCCAGGATTGGATGGGGGACATACTTTGTTTCTATTGATTGAAATGGTACAAGGAAAGCCCATGAGCGATAAATTTATGGAGAGGGCCCAATTGGTTGGCTTTGTAATTATTGTTGCTTTAATGGTTTTTGTGATGGGAAATGATATTTTAAAATTGATTCAAAAATAGTTGAAATAAATTTTGTGGTTGGAGGATAAATAAATACATTTGCATCCCACCACAAAGATGCCCAGGTGGCGGAATTGGTAGACGCGTTGGTCTCAAACACCAATGGGAAACCGTGCCGGTTCGATCCCGGCCCTGGGTACCAAGCCGGAGTTAGTTCTAATTTTAGTTCTGACTCCGGTTTTTTTATGCCATAACGTATTGTTAATCTGATAGATAAGGAGAGCCGCTTGGTTCACTTTACCGGTTCGACCTTTATTTTCTATAATTGTCCATTTTTCTGGAAAGATCGAACCGATGATATAACGTTTATCCTCAATATCGCCGTTAGAATACAATTCAGGCAGCTTTTTGAGCCTTTTTAAGGCTTCGTCTACAATTTCATCTAAATCATTCTTTCCACCAGTTTGACTTTTTAACTCTTTCAACTCCGCTTCAAGCCTAACAATCTTTTCTTCACACTTTGATTTCATGATTTTGTAGTCATCAATATCTATATCATCTGATAAAAGTAATGCCCTAATTTTGGTTAAAGTGTTGTTTTGTTCTGAAACTTCAGTAACCAATGTCTTTCGGTTTTCCTCAAAGTTTTTCTGATCATTTCCAATAGCATCATATATAACTTGTTTGTATAGTTCTGCCATACCGGGTTTAGGAACGAACTTTTGTAATTCTTGTTCAAAATCTTCATTAATATCTTCCGCTTTAAATCTTACTTTACAGGGTGCCTTGCAATGGTAATAATAATAGTATCCCGGCCGACCCTTTGAAGCGCTTCCTGTAAGTGTTCGATTGCATTCTGGGCAATATAAAAAGCCTCTTAAGGGAAGATTTAATGGTGTCTCGATTTTTACACGGTGAACTATTTTTCTTCCATTCAAAATATCTTGTACCTCCCAAAACATCTTTTCGCTTATTAAAGGAGTGTGTTTACCTTCTGCAAGAAACATTTCGTTATGTTCATCAGGAGGTACCATTACCTTTCCGCAGTAAATTGGGTTCCGAATTACAGCTATGAAGGTATTTCTTTTACACTTCATGCCTCTAGCACTGGCTAGCCTCCAAACATGATCAGTGTTGTAAACTCCTTCAGCTAGGGTTTCAAATGCCCATTTTATATGGGAAGCTTCAGGTTCTATCAGGTCAATATACTTAGTTTTATCTTCTCGTATTTTGTTGATGTATCCTGCTGGAGCCTTACCCATCCAACGCCCTTCTAGTCTACCTCTTCTCATTCCAACAACTACATTTAAACCCCGCCTTATATTTTCTGCTTCAGCCATCGAAATATATACAGCAAGCATTATTCTGCTTTCTGGAATTTTTAAATCTAAATGCTGATCGATAGCATTTGGTTCAATGTTTAGCCTATCTAATGTTTCTATCATGTTATAGGCATTGGCTGTATTTCTACTAAAACGATCCCATTTTGTAAAGAGAATTAAATGGCAGTTGCTACCCTTAGTTTTTTTTAATTCGGTCAATAGCTTTGTCCATGCTGGTCTCCGTATAAATGTTTTAGCAGAGTAGTCTTCATAAATTACTCTCCCAACTTTTAAATTATTCCTTTCGCAATATTCATGCAGTCTTTGATCTTGATCCCTTTGTGAAAACCCTCTGTCAGCTTGCTCATCAGTACTAACTCTGATATATAAAAAGGCTGTTTTTTGCTGATTTATTTTTAAGTTATCTGCCTTGACTTTTTTATCCAATTTATGCGTCCTTCGGTCGCGGTAGGTAATCTGCTGATTAACGATGTTCGTCCCCATGCTATTTGATTTTATTCTTGCCAACTATCTGATTTACAGCTAATATAGTAAATTTATACATGAAATCCAAAATTAATTCGGCCTCTTCTTTGGTTACTTTTGTACCATATTCCGCCAGAATTATTATCGCCTTTTCGGGGGTGATAGCTCTTTTATTTGACAGTTTTATACCCATAAGTATTCCTTTAAGATATAAGTGTCAGAATATAGGATAGAATAAGTTCAGTAATCTTCGGTACTGGTGAGAAATAATTTGTTTTCAATGGTGAGGGCGCATAATTCAAATTTCACGGTACTACCGAACATTACTGAAGTTCCTATAATCCGACTATACAATTTTGTGCTATCAAATTGTATAGTCATGAAAAATCATCAAATCAATTCAGCTCTTAAGGGGCGTCCGTTCAAGGGCAGACCTTATCTCAAATTAAAGCGGATTCGCACAGAACCACGACAACGGATCAGGCAACTTTTACGTTCATTCATCTCACTCAATGAGATACGGAATCGGAAGGGAAGTGACCCTAATATTCCTCAATAAACGATAAGTGTTTTAAAGGACCCATTAATCTTTATTTAATCACATACCAAAGTTCGAAAGCACTTTTGGGAGGTCAGCGATGGCCAACGTGGGTTGGCAGCAAAGATGTATTTCCGTATACGGAAATATCTTTGCCCGGCTTGGGCCGGGGACTTTGCTCGGAACTCGCAAAGTCTTATAACTTTTTAAAATGTAGTCTATGTCAAGAAAAAAAGCCAAAGATCAGGACAGCATATTAAGCCATCCCATTATCATCAGGGTAACTGAAAACACTTTTAACCGATTGGAGGAAATCCGAAAAGACAGTGACTATAAAACCATTGGTGAAGTCGCTCGGAACATCCTTTCCAATCGAAAGATTAAGGTGTTCTATCAGGATATATCCATGAACGCCCCGATGGAAGAAATGGCATTGATACGAAAAGAACTGAAGGCAATCGGTGTTAACATCAATCAGATTACCAGAAGTTTTAATCAGAACAAAACAGAAACACATCAAGCATTTTACGTGCTTAAAGTGGCAGACCTCTATAAAAACGTTGATGAAAAAGTCGATCGGCTACTTGTCATTATATCACAACTGGCAGAAAAATGGTTGCAAAAATCGTGATCGGAAAAAGTATACGAGGGATTCTGCACTATAATGAAAATAAAGTGTCAGAAGGCGAAGCCAAATTGATTCTGGCGAGCGGGTTTGCGGGCGAAATCGAAACGATGGATTTCCAAAATAAAGTGCAAAGATTTCAGCATTTGACTGTACTAAAGCCAACTGTAAAGACCAATGCTCTACACATTACGCTCAATTTTGATGCAAGTGAGAGAATCGATAATGCCAAAATGCAACAGATTGCTCTAGCGTATATGGAGCGTATCGGTTTTGGTGAACAGCCTTTTCTGGTGTATCGGCATAATGATGTGGCCCATCAACATGTTCACATAGCCACCACCAGTATCCAACGGAATGGGCAGTCTATCAATTTGCATAATATCGGCAGAGAGCTTTCTGAGCCAGCAAGAAAGTCAATAGAAAAGGAGTTTAACCTTGTTGTCGCCGAAAGCAAAAAGTATAAACCACAACCGGGAATAAAACCTGCTAATCTTGAAAAGATTGAATATGGTCATATTTCAACCAAACGGGCGATCTGCAATGTTGTAACCGCTGTAATGAACACCTACATGTTTAGCTCACTCGCCGAATATAACGCTGTCCTAAAGCAGTTCAATGTAATCGCGGATCGAGGTAAGGAAGAAACCGAAATGTTCCAAAAGAAGGGACTCATCTATTTTTTGCTTGATAAAACCGGTAATAAAATTGGTGTGCCTATAAAAGCCAGTTCATTTTATAGTAAACCCACCTTACGGAACTTGGAAAAGAAGTTTGAGCAGAATCATGAAAAACGAAAACCTTATAAGAGTAGTTTGACCAGCCGGATAGACAAGGTATTGGCAAGATATGAAATGCTTACAACAAACACTCTTTTGACAGAATTGGGAAAACAAGGTATTATCCTCACATTAAGGCAAAACGAACAAGGGTTTATTTATGGAACAACATTTATAGACCATCAGAACAAAACGGTCTTTAATGGCAGTGATTTGGGCAAAGCTTACAGTGCCAAAGCATTGACTGAGCATATAAGCAATACCGATAAAGTAAAAACTTATCTCCAGCCACAGCAAAAGAGCTACTTGAAAGAGGAAAGCCAGCAACCCATCATGACCTATCTGGAACCAAAGGCATCTACCAATTACCTTGACGACCTGCTCGGTAAATCACAGCCCGATTACGTGGCAACGGTAACCCTCAAAAAGAAGAAGAAAAAAGGAGTAATCCGATAAACCCATTCATTATGAACACAGGAGAAGATATTCAGGGATTAAGAAAGATCATCGATTTTACCCGTTTGATAAGCATATTTGTATTGAGCATCCATTTTTATTTGTGTTGTTATGTAGTCTTTAAACATTGGGGCTGGACAGCTGAGATTACGGACAGGCTTATCGAGAACATCGCAAGGACGGGCTTGTTTGATACAATTGCCAGACCGAAACTTGCCAGCCTACTTTGCCTGATTATTTCTCTTGTTGGGGTTAAAGGCAAAAAGGATGAAAAGATGGTTGGGGGTACCATTATAGCTTATCTTTTAACTGGATTACTCCTGTATTTTAGCAGTGTTTTGTGCTTTTATCTGAGTGCCGAGAAAGAACTGATTGCGATATTATATATTGGTATTACTTCAATCGGTTACATGCTCGTCCTCACAGGTGGCGGTCTGTTGTCGAGATTGATAAGGGAAAAATTGAGCAAGGATATATTCAATACCGAAAATGAAACTTTCCCACAGGAAGAAAGACTGCTCGAAAACGAATATTCTATTAATCTGCCAGCCAAATACCGTTTGAAGGATAAAGTACATCATAGTTGGATCAACTTTATCAATCCGTTTCGGGGAATGCTCGTGGCCGGAACTCCCGGTGCTGGAAAATCTTATTTTGTTATCCGCCATATTATCGACCAGCACATCAAAAAGGGCTTTTCGATGTTCCTTTACGACTTCAAATATGATGACCTTAGCAAGATCGCTTATAATAAGCTGCTGAAGTACCAGAACAACTACAAGGTAAAACCCTCATTTTATGTGATCAACTTTGATGATCTGAATCGAAGCCACCGTTGTAATCCGCTCGATCCGGCGGGAATGGAAGATATAACCGATGCAACCGAAGCAAGTCGTACCATTATGTTGGGGCTGAACCGTGACTGGATAAAGAAACAGGGTGATTTCTTTGTGGAGAGTCCTATCAACTTTCTAACGGCTATTATCTGGTATTTACGCAGGTATGAGAATGGGAAGTATTGTACTTTGCCCCATGTGATCGAATTGATGCAAGCCGATTACGACCCGTTGTTTGCTATTCTGCAACAGGAAGAGGAAATAAAGGTGTTGATCAATCCGTTTGTTTCAGCTTTCCAAAATAAGGCAAAGGAACAACTCGAAGGGCAGATTGCCAGTGCAAAAATCGGATTGGCGAGATTGTCGTCCCCACAACTCTACTACGTGTTGAGCGGTAACGATTTTACGCTCGATGTGAACAATCCACTCAAGCCAAAGATTGTCTGTATTGGCAACAATCCGCAGAAACTACAAACCTATGGTGCGGTTCTTTCACTTTATATTTCCCGTATGATTAAACTGGTCAATCGTAAAGATCAATTGAAAAGCAGCCTGGTTTTTGATGAGTTTCCGACAATATACTTTAATAATATGGACAGCTTGATTGCTACCGCTCGGAGCAACAAAGTTGCCACTACTTTGGCTGTTCAGGATTTTAGTCAGCTTAAAAAGGATTATGGAGGAGAGCAGGCAGATGTAATAACAGGTATAGTCGGTAATATTATTAGTGGACAGGTTACGGGGGACACGGCACGCAGATTATCGGAAACTTTTGGTAAGATTATGCAGGATAGACAAAGCTTAAGTATTAACAGCTCGGATACTTCTATATCTAAATCTGCCCAATTGGATTATGCCATTCCTGCATCAAAAATTGCTTCTCTTTCCTCTGGGGAGTTTGTGGGTATTGTTGCCGATAATCCTGATTGTAAGATCAAGCTAAAGGTGTTCCATAGCGAAATCCAGAATGACCATGCGAGTATTAAAGTCGAAGAAGATGCGTATAAGGCAATACCTATAATTGCTAAAGTAACTCTGCAGGATATTGAAGAAAATTACCAAAAGATCAAGCAGGATATTGAGAACTTGATTGATACTGAATTAAATAAACTCTCTTGCAATAGAGGTACTGAAATACCACCACATAAAGAAAGTGGAAGTCAAGAAATTGATTCTCGCAGCAACATAACCCATAATAGCTCCACGATGTCGATGTAAAACCCTTATATTTTATTGGGTGTAAGCCGTTGTATTATCTAGTCATTTATTCTGAGGTAAAACATCATTAAAAAGGATTTTCGTTCAAAACTTGATTTCTATATTCCCTAAGGCTCGTTCCCTTGTGTCTTTTGAAAAATTTATTGATATGGCTTTCATCGGCGAACCCAAATTCATCGGCAATCTCGTGTACCCTTTTATCACTGAACCGCAATCTGTGTTCTATCAGCCGGGTCCTATAGGAAGAAATATAACGCTGGATGGTTTCGCCACACTGCTTACGAAAATAAGTGCCAAGGTAAGTCGGCGACAGTCCGAATTTCTCCGCAATTACAGAGACCGTTAACATTTTAGGATGATGGATATGTTCCTGGATGTAATCCAATATCCGCAGAATGCGCTCATCCGCATTTGGCGAAATACCCTGTGGCTTTATAATGGATATGTTCCTAGCCGCAATTACTATGATTGCATTCACCAGATGACGGACCAAATCCTCGCTGTAGAGCTGATTCGTCTCCACGGTATGTTTCAGATTCTGGATTAACGAATGGACAGTTTTTTTATCTTCGTTGTTGACCAAGACCGAAGCCGATAAATGGGATGCATTGTACAACAGACATTCGATATGGTCAATGCTCTGCCATTGGTATTCCCCAACATAGTTTTCACCAAAGCGGATTACCATAAATTCGCTGACACCTTCCAGGTCAAATTCATGGCGATCGTTGGGCGTAATCAAAAACAGATCACCAGGGGAATAAGGGATGCTATTTCCATTTACAACATGATCCCCATTACCGGATATAACATGAACCAATTCAAAAAAGTTAAACTGCCTGTCACGTAGCGGACAATCGTCCACCTTTTCGTAGAACACTTCAAGTGCTTGATAAAGATTTTCTCTTGCCATGTTGCAAAGATACCCAAATAGGCTTGAAATGTACCTGTAACTTGGTCATTTATCGGTCTATATTTGTATAGAAAATAAAATGATATTTACATAAAACATAATAGACAGAACGGTTTGTCTGTTTTAGATATTTGTTGTATATTCAAAAAGGCAATAAAATTAAAAGGCGTTATAATTTCCCTCTGAATGAGTCATTTTCTTTGAACTATTAAAAAAATGATTCGAAAACCTTCCCGACAGGACTTTAATTATTTATATGATTTGAACTTATCGGCATCGGTGTTTTTAGCTCTTTATTTAGCGCTCTGACTAAAGAAACAATTGCATTTTTATCGTAACCGTATTTTTCATGGAGCTGCTGCTGCGTTCCCTGAACAGCAAATACGTCGGGCAAACCGAGGCGTTTTATAACCGAACAGTAACCATGGTCCACCATAAACTCCATTACCGCCGTTCCGACACCTCCAGTAATACAACCATCTTCAATTGTGATCACCACCGAAAATTCGTTAAAAACTTCATGCAGTAATTCTTCATCAAGGGGTTTAAAAAACCGAAGATCATAATGAGCGACTGAAATATTTTCCTCCATCAATTCATCGCATCCCTCTTTTACATATTGACCGATAGGTCCAAGAGAAAGAATAGCGATGTTGTTTCCCGATCTGATTTTTCTTCCTTTTCCAATCTCTAGGTGGGTAAAGTTGTTTTCCACTGGTGCATCAGCTCCTGAGCTTTTTGGATAGCGAATAGCAAAGGGAGCCTTTACCACACCGGTTTGAGCTAGGAACAGAAGGTTTTTGAAATCAGTCAGGTCCATTGGGGAAGCGCCAACAAAATCGGGAATACACCTGATAAAGGCAATATCAAAAGCTCCATGATGGGTAGGGCCGTCTGGGCCTACAACACCTGCCCGATCAATACAGAACACTACGGGTAATCGTTGAAGTGCGACATCATGAATAAGCTGGTCATATGCTCGCTGCAAAAAAGTCGAATAGATAGTGCAATAGGGGATCATGCCATCAGCGGCAAGGCCTGCTGCAAAAGTAACTGCATGTTGTTCCGTTATACCCACATCAAAAACGCGGTCTGGCATCTCATTTTTCATTCCGGTTAAAGCGCTTCCCGATAACATCGCAGGCGTTACAGCCATAATAAGCGGATTGTTTTTTGCAAGTGTTGTTAAGGTAAGGCCAAATATGTCCTGATAGGTTATAGATCGGGCCTTAGATGAATCTTTTGCCAAAGGCAAGCCTGTATATTTATCGAAAAGACCAGGGGCATGCCATTTAACTTGATCGATGCTTGCAGGCCCAAACCCGTTCCCTTTCACAGTTACGCAGTGCAGCAATTTAGGACCAGGGATATGTTTCAACCTTTCCATCGTCCTCACCAGCTTCTTTAGATCATGCCCATCCACGGGCCCGAAATAGCGAATATTCAACGCTTCGAAAAAGTTGCTGTAACGCAGTATTCCACCTTTAATTATTTTTTCCAGCTTACGAATAACCTCTCCCGGCCATTGGTTAGAATGATCGTCCGAATAGAGCAGCTTTTTCACTTGCGTTTTTAGCTTATTGTAGGATTTGGCTGTCGTGAGTTCTGTAAGGTAATCTTTTAACGCACCGGTATTGGCATCAATTGACATGTTGTTATCATTCAGCACAACCAGCATATTTGCCTGTTCATAGCCCGCGTTGTTTAATGCTTCAAAAGCTAGTCCCGCTGTCATCGCACCATCGCCAATCACAGCAATATGCTGACGTGTCTTGTCGTTTCTGTGCCTTGCTGCAATTGCCATCCCCAGAGTGGCCGAAATGGATGTAGAGGAATGCCCGGTACCAAATGCGTCATATTCACTTTCTTCTCTGCTGGGAAAGCCGCTGATTCCTCCAAGCAACCTGTTAGAATGAAAGAGCAATTTTCTGCCTGTTAATAGTTTATGGGGATAAGCCTGATGTCCGACATCCCAAACCAGTTTGTCAATCGGAGTATTAAAAACATAATGCAATGCAACAGTGAGTTCAACAACCCCCAAACTGGAGCTGAAATGTCCACCGTTTGCAGATACATGGTCAATTATAAAGGTACGGAGTTCATCGCATACCGTCGTAAGGGAAGCCACCGGCAGCTTCCTCAAATCAGCAGGGAGATGGATATCGAAATTATGTTTCACATTGTTGTTTTTTTCAAAGATATAAACCCTAATTTTGGAATACACAGACAGATTATTTACAAATACCCAGTACAGTTGTATGAAATCCTATAAGTTCGAAGAATTTACCACATCCATCGAAAAGAATATCCGGGAAGGTATCTACAAACCCGGGCATAAACTTCCATCGGTGCGTGAATTGAAAAAACAGTACCAGATTAGCATCACTACTGTCCAAAACGGTTATGAGCATCTCATGATCCTTGGGTTGGTAGAAAGTATACCTAAGTCAGGCTACTATGTAAGTTCCCGGCCAGAGCGACTTCCTGACCAACAGAAAGCACCTCGTTCTCTGATCGTCAGAGATTCGATATTTGAAAATAATTTGGTACTCACCACATCCCTGCGGGCAGGACGAAAGATTTCTGAATTTAATGTGGCCGCTCCGGGAGATCTACTGATTCCTCAAAAGCTTTTATTGCGTACGATGCAACAGGTGATCCGGGAATATGGGATGAGCCTCTTAAGATACTATCCGTCCAACGGGTCGGAAGATTTAAAGAACAATATCATTAAGCGAGCTGCGGGTTATCATACCAGTATCAATCCTGAGGAATTGATCATAACTGACGGCGCTTTGCAGGCATTGTACATTGCGTTAGCTTCTACCTGTAATAGCGGTGATGTGATTGCTGTGGAAAGTCCTTGTGTATTCTCCATACTTGAAGTCGTTAGGACACTTAATCTGAAAGTCATAGAAATTCCGGTAGACTTGGAGAGTGGATTTGATATTGATTTTTTACGGAAAGCCTGTCTTAAAAATAAGATTAAAGCCGTTCTTGTTACACCGAATTTTCATAACCCTACAGGTGTTTTATTGAGTGACGAACAGAAAAAAGCGCTGTTGTCCGTTGTGCAGCAACACGGCATTGCACTGATAGAAAATGATATTTATGGCGATCTCAATTTTAACGGGCAAAGACCATCGACCATAAAAAGCTTCGATGACAGCGGACTTGTCATGACGTATTCTTCCTACTCTAAAACTCTTGCACCCGGTATCAGACTAGGATGGTTGTCAACCGGGAAATTTATGGAGCGGGCAGAACAGGTGAAATTCTCTCTGGGCAGCACGGTTTCTCCGATTTACCAGGAAACTGTTAACCGTTTGTTGGCAGGCAGCAGTTACGAACGCCATATCAGAGCATTCAAAATGCAATTGGCAAAAAACGCCTATTTCACCATTAACCTCCTTGCTGACAATTTTCCAGAGGGGACATCCATTTTCACTCCCTCCGGAGGCTATAATATATGGGTAAAAATGCCGAATCATATAGACATGGATCACTTTTACGATCAATGCGAAAAGATCGGGATAAGATTTACGCCAGGTTATACTTTCTCGTTCTCCAACAATTTCACACAGTACTTTAGGGTTGTTTTTGCAGCCAAGTATTCTCCGAAAGACATTGAAGCCATTAAGCTTGCCGGACAAGTGTTCTAGATCATATCTGTACCGATAGTTGTTTCATGTTGTGATCCTGTATTAATTAATAACGTTATTAACTTTGTATGTTTATACGAATAGAAGATGGATACAAAGATTATTACCAAATTTACCTTAGGCACAGATCAAGGCATGGATGCTTTGTTACCGCTGACTAAAGAGATAGCAATAGAAAAATTCTCGAATCTAGTACAAGCGGAACTATTGGAAAGCTATATTTCAGAAAGTTTTAATGGAACGGCGCTGATTGCTGAACTCAACAGCATGTCCAACCAGTGGTTGGTCGTCTATGCAGATGAGAATCCTGCGGGTTATGCTCGTATTACTTCCAAAGGTAGAAGACCTCAAATTTTAGATCGTAAGCGAATCACCAGGATTGCAGATTTTGGAGTGCTTAAAAAATATGATGATCCTGCGATCAGGCAATCGTTGTTTGAAAAGTGTATGTCTGTTTGCAAATCTTATGAAGTGACTTGGATGAATGAATACCTGGAAAATCCCCTAATAGACTTTTTTGAATCCGAAGGCTTTATCAAGCAAGAAGGAGTCAATCAACTAGACGAGCTTCCTTTACCGTCCGTGTGCCTGATCAAACAACAGTCATAAAAAAGATTTTGATCAAAAAAGTAGTAGTTAATTTCAATTAACACTTTGAATTTTTATTAAAGATATTATCCACTGGAACTGTTTTGTATTAATACTAATTATGAACCAATTGTAAATGAGCGTATACTAATTGGATTGCGATTTGTTAGAAATTCCAAAAGTGATTATAGCAATATAAACTACAAGCTCTAATAAAGATTTTCTCTTGCCATGTTGCAAACATACCCAAATAGGCTTGAAATGTACCTGCAATCTGGCCTTTTAACGGTCTATGTTTGTATGAAAATAAAATGGTATGAAAGCAATCGTATTGGAAAAATTTGGAGGTGTCGAAAATCTCCGCTACAAAGAAGTAGAAAAGCCTGAAATCAAAGCCGGTGAAGTGCTTATCAAGGTTAAGGCAATCAGTGTCAATCCCGTGGATGTTAAGGTTCGCAGCAGGGAAGCGCCATTAGCCGAGGAGCTGGCGAACTATGACCCGTTGATCTTGGGCTGGGATGTGTCCGGTGAGATCGTGAATGTTGGCGATAAAGTAACCAAATTCCAACTCGGTGATGAGGTCTTTGGCATGGTTAATTTTGTAGGCCATGGCAGAACTTATGCCGAATATGTTGCCGCACCAGCAGACCAATTGGCCTTAAAGCCTAAAAATATCAGTCATTCGGAAGCAGCCGCCAGTACCTTAGCAGCCTTAACAGCTTGGCAGGCCTTTGATAGTTATGGGAAACTAAGACCCAATGACCGTGTCCTTATACATGCAGCCTCAGGTGGGGTGGGTCATTTTGCTGTCCAGATAGCCAAGCATCTCGGAGCGTATGTAATCGCGACATCATCATCAGCCAACAGAGATTTTGTGCTCGGACTAGGAGCCGATGAGCATATCGATTATAAAGCAGTTCGTTTTGAAGAGGTGCTCGATGATGTTGACTTTGTACTTGAAGCTATCGGCGGAGGAAACTTCCAAAAATCAGTACAAATACTCAAACCTTTTGGAACCATTGTGACATTACCTTCCGGCCATACATCGGAAGACGAAGCCGTCGCCCACCGAAAACAATTGCATGCCTGTTATTTTATGTCTGTTTATTCAAGTGGCCGTGATATGCAATCCATCGCCTCTTTGTTGGAAAGTGGTGTGTTGGTTCCACATATTTCTCATGTATTCGGTTTTGATGGAATGGTACAGGCACATTTACAAATAGAAACAGGGCGTACCGTAGGCAAAGTTGTGGTAGAACTGTAAAATAATTTAGGTAAAAAATGAAAAAAATAGTAGTTATCAATGGACATCCGGACAAAGGAAGTTTTAACAGTGCCATTGCGCATTCTTATATCAAGGCTGCAATGGATTCCGGTTCGGAAGTGCGATATATTGCCATCGGAGAACTGGATTTCAATCCCAATCTACAGTTCGGTTATCGACAAAGAATGGAACTGGAACCCGATTTGGTGAAAGCATTGGAAGATCTTCAATGGAGCGAACATCAGGTGTGGATACATCCTATTTGGTGGCTTGGTATGCCTGCAATCATGAAAGGATTTTTTGACAGAGCTTTTCTTCCGGGTATCACTTTTAAAAGCAATAAAAAGGGTATCAGTGAGGGGTTATTAAATGGTAAGACTGGAAGAATTATCACGACGGCAGGGGATTTATCCGTAGATACTTATGAAGAGGTCTATAAGTCAGGAGGGCTTGTTCAGTTAAAAAAAGGCATTTTGGAATATTGTGGAGTATCTTTAATACAGAATGATTTTATAGGACCTCTTTACGAGTTGGATGAAAACGATAGAAGAAAATGGATAGGCAAAATTGAAGACTTAGGTGCGCTAGACTCAATATAAAGAAATTATGTAAATAAGAGAGTTTACATACCTATTAAATATTTCTCTAACATATTTTGATTATGATATCCTCATTAACTCATATTATCTCGGAAATACAGTGGAAAGAAAATACAATTTCGCTGTCAGTTCCTAATGTGATTAATGAGGATTATTTAAAGATCAATAGGAAATTAAAATAAAAAGCATTCATTTTTTAACCCGGAGATCACAATACGGAATATTAGAGTAAATCAATCGAACACCATTTTGTTTATTTCAAGCAACATCTAAAGAACTAATCTGCAATGGATGATTAAGTAGGTCATCAAAATTGAATCAACGAATAAATTTAACTTATGATAAAGGTAAACTCTGACGATAGAAAGGTTGTAATAGAACTTTTAAGCAAGTCTTTTAAAGATAATAAAAGCATCCTTTACCTAACCTCTCCAAACAACGGAAGCATAAACAAACTCCATAGTTTAATGGGTTATTGTAATGATGTATGTTCATTGTTTGGTAAAGTATATTTGTCCGATGATCAGAAAGCCTGCGCCTTAATCTTATATCCCCATTGGAAACGGACAACGTTACGATCAATTTGGAATGATTTGAAACTGATCTATTCTGTCATTGGCTTTGGACGTATTATCAAAGTGATGAGACGAGAGATGCTTATTAAAAAGAAGCATTCAAAAGAGAATATGATCTACCTCTGGTTTATCGGGGTAGATCCATTGTACCAAGGTCTAGGCATTGGTAACAAATTATTACTGGAAGTTTTGGAGGATTCAGACAGGAAAGGGTTACCGGTTTATTTGGAAACATCAACGCTTAAAAACCTTGCCTGGTATAAGAGTTTTGGTTTTGAGATCTATGACAAGCTAGAGATGGAGTATACTCTGTTTTTTCTAAAACGTATGCCACTAAAGTAGAGCTATGCTGGTATTCGGAACAGAAATGCACATCGTTACTTTATTGTTTATCATTCTGGAGTTGGTCATGTTCGGGGTGCAACTTGGGTATTACCTGAACCAACCGGCTGATAAACCACGTTTTTGGTATTTGATATTACTTTTCCTGCTAATCAGCTATAACATTACCGGAGGGTTATTCCCAGATCCCGAAATAACGACCATATCCATACGTTTTCAGAACATGATCGCTTACGGCTCTGGTTTTCTCATGGCCTCTTACTTTCCGTTTTATTTTTACCGGGCTTTTGAATTAAAATTACTGCGATTCCATGCTGTTTATGGGGTTACAATATTCCTATTGCTCCCTTATGTGGTATTCTTCATCATTTCTTATTCCATCCATGATAATCTGGATATTGCGATCAAATATGGAATTGTTATTCCTTTTTTCTATTCCTTTATTTTATTGCGTGCAATATTGATTGCGATAAAAGAACGCTACCAAGAAAGCCGGAACCGTGGCTTCTATATAGAGAAGATTGCTGTTTATTGTGCAGTGGCTCCATGGGCACTGATGACTCTGATTGCTTATTTTAATTTCAGCCAATTGGTGGAAGTACTTTTTGCCAATCTGGGTTTCTTGGTCATAACAGGGATGTTTATATGGAAGTCTGTTAAAAAAGCCAGAAAGGAAGGTGAATTGTATCTGGAACTTGACCTGATTCCAATTAATCCTTCATTTATAGCGATGAACAGTAAAAAATTTAGACTGACCACAAGGGAAGAAGATGTGATTATGCTGATCTGTCAACGATTAAAATACCGAGAGATTGCAGAAAAACTCTTTATCTCCGAACGAACCGTCAATAAACATGTGCAGAATATCTTCAGCAAGGCCGAGGTGACCACCAAGACTGAACTGATCCGTAAGATGAACGATCATTAATTTGTTAAATTCAGGATAACCGTTATCTCAACACTTTCCCCGCCAATAAAAGAATACGTACCCATTGCGTAGCAAAATACGTAGGCGTTGCTTACGCATTTGGATAAAATCTTCTCCAATTTTATCATCCATTAAATCCGCACTCCTATGGATAAACAAATACTCTTTTCCCGTCCAATGTGATAATTATCGCCAGTCAACGGGCAGGCCGGGATTTACTTTAATCTTCTATTTATGATACAGGAAATGAGCTCCAAACTGCTCCAAGAACTGGAGTTGGGATTGGAACGTTTTACCGCCCAGGTTAGTGATCCATTGGAAAGATTAGTACAAAGCCTAAAATTGATACGGGACAGTCTCCATAAGTTAAAACAACTGATGGAAACTTATCCCTTTGATACCAAGGAAGAAGAGATCTATTTTTTCAAATGCATCAAACCCGCCTTTTACTGCCACCAGATTTATTGCACCGAAATGTACACGATTGAAACGGGCTTCCCTTTTGGTGATGTCGGCAAGCAATTAGTTTTTTTAGAAAGTGAGCTGACCTACCTTGACCGTTACTTTAAAAAACATGCTTTCCTGTACCAGTACTATAAACTCGGTGCTGGTGATCTGGACAGCCTTTATTTTGTTCGCGGTGTAGCAGTGCAGACGATATTGCTGCCGAATGTTCCAGAACTGGACCCTGCTTTTTCAACCAGTTGCGATTACCTGTTTTCCAAGTTCAAAGCCTTTGACCTGCTGAAAGCCTGGTTACAGGAAAAGCAACTCTATCTGAATGGGAATTCCGAAAATCCAATAACCGATTTTAATGCACCAGCCAAGAACGACCTGCACTGGACGGGGGATACGATCAACCTTGCTGAGTTGGGGTATGGGTTATTTCATTCAGGCCAGATCAATAATGGAACGGCGGGCATAAGCCAAATATTTCGATGGTTGGAGGAAAGATTAAAAGTCAATATCGGTATTCCCGCCAAACGGTTTGCCGAGATCAGGGGAAGGAAGCGTGTAAGCCGTACCCGTTTTATGGACGATATGAAGGAAGCCCTGATCCGAAAAATGGAACAGGATGAAAGCCACAATACGGGTAAGAAAAAATAGCAAAGGTGGTGAACTAGCGTAACCATTGTTAATCATTTACTTTTTATTTCTCGGTAGTACCGAGGTTTACCCAAACCAAAATTTGGGGACTGTGAATCTTTGCTTATCGAAATCCCGGTGCAATGGAGCATCGGGATAAAAAGCAAAGAATATGGTACAACAATTCACATGGCAAGAGTTTCTGATTGCCGCTTTGGTGCTCACCATCATTTGGTACGCGGCCGTAATCCTCCTCTTTTACCGAAAAGAAATGAAGGCTTTTTTGAACAAAAAGCAGGTAGGGAAATCGGAGGGAAAATCGTTACCACACCGATGGGAAAAGGATGTTGATCTGCTCGAAGAAGATGAGCAGGAAGAACTGATGGGCAGATCGAAAATGCCTGAAGGCATGACAACGGTCAGTATGGGAGATGTTGGGTTTGCTGGCGATGATGATCGGGAGGATCGTCTTGGACTGATTCCCGATGTCTTGGAAGAGGTGAAATCAATCTTTAGCATCCTTGCAAAAGAGGATGGAAACAAGAAAGACTTCTTTAGTTTGATGAAGCTGGTCAGGGAGAAATACCCAAAGATCGGCGCTCACCCCAGTGTGAAGCACATCAACGGGTACATCAGCGAACATGCCCCTTTCCATTTATCTCCCGAAGAACTGGAAAATCTTTGGGATTGACCACTGTCTTCCCAGCTTAAATCACTCATTCCTTTTACCCCAAAAACTGAAATAAAATGAACAATCCATTCAATAACCCCAAAAAACAAGCACTGTTAAAAACGATGATGTTCGCTTTTGCACTGCTGACGATGAATCTATTGTACACCATCTGCTATGGACAGGATGGAAACGCCGGTATTCAGGAAGCGACCAATAAAGTCAAGGGCTATTTTGATACCGGAACCGATCTCATGTACGCCATTGTGCAGTCGTGGGCATTATCGGTGCCATCAAAGTATTCAACAAATGGAATGCAGGAGAACCTGATACCAATAAGGTTGCTGCGGCATGGTTCGGGAGTTGTATTTTCTTGGTCATCGTGGCCACCGTTCTAAAATCGTTTTTCGGAATATAGCCATGGCAAGCATCTATCAGATTAATAAAGGGGTATCCAAACCCATCATGTTCAAGGGGCTGAAAGCACAGTACATTGCATATTTGGCCGGTGGCCTGGTCTTGCTTTTGATTTCCTTTGCCATTTTGTACATCTCAAGGGTAAGCTTGTTTGTGATCTTGCCGCTCATTATTGGCTTGGGTACCGCCTTGTTCATGATCACGTTCCGATTAAGCCACCGTTTCGGCGAACATGGACTCATGAAATTCCTTGCCAAACGTAACCTGCCCAGCCACCTGAAGTTCCGTTCAAGGAGATTGTTCACCAGCCTAAAAAACAAATCGCTATGGTAGAAGCCTCGAATATATTGCCGATTTATAAAGTAGAGCATGATGCGATCCTATCCATGCAGGGCGATATTACCATTGCCTATGAAGTCACGCTACCCGAAATCTTCACCCTTTCGGAGCGGGATTATGAAGCCTATCATCAGATTTGGATTAAGGCGATTAAGGTATTGCCCCAATACAGCGTATTCCATAAACAGGATTGGTTTACCGAAAGCGCTTATAAATCCGATTTTGAAAAATCGGGCGGCAGTTTTCTATCCCGTAGCAGTGAAACTTTCTTTAACGAAAGACCATTCCTTGACCACCGTTGTTATATTTTTCTCACCAAAAAGCCCAAAGACCGAAGGCTTTCGAGTTCGGTTTACAGCAACATCCTGCGAAAATCCATTGTACCCGTTCAAACCACCAGCCCTGTTTTGTTCAGGGATTTTCTGGATTGTGCCGGGCAATTTGAACGCATCCTCACCGATAGCGGTTTTATTGGACTCAAAAGATTGAACGATGGGGACTTGGCGGGAACGGCCAATCAGGCAGGTATTATTGAACGCTATTGTTTTCTTCTTCATTCCAACCAGCAGCCGATGATTGCGGATATTCAGGTCAGGGAAGGAATCCGAATTGGGGAAAAACATTGCGAGCTGTACACCCTTTCAGATGCTGATCACTTGCCGGCCTTGTGCGGCAGTCGCATCAATTACGATAAGTACAGCACCGACCGAACCAAATTCAGCATTGGTTTTGCCAGTCCATTAGGTCAGCTGCTCGACTGCAACCACATCCTTAACCAATATGTATTCATTGAAGATGCACAGAAAACGATCAAACGCTTAGAAGCGAAAAAACTGCGTTTGCAATCGCTGTCTACCTACAGTCGGGAAAATTCAATTTCAAGGGATGCGACCAATGATTTTCTGAACGAGGCCATTGCGCAGCAACGTTTACCGATCAAAGCCCATTTTAATGTGCTCGCTTGGTCGGAAGAACCGGAAAAGGCCAAAGACCTGAAAAATTTGGTCAGTTCGGCAATGGCTCAACTGGATGCAACGGCCAAACAGGAAACGGATGGCCAGGCACAGATCTGGTTTGCGGGATTACCGGGCAACGAAGCTGATTTTCCCATGAACGATACCTTTGACACGTTTGTGGAACAGGCAACCTGTTTCTTTAACCTCGAAACCAATTACCGTTCGAGTGTAAGTCCCTTTGGCATCCGTATGGGGGATCGCTTATCGGGAAGACCTGTTCATGTCGATATATCCGATGAACCGATACGCTTGGGCTATACCACCAATCGCAACAAATTCATTTTAGGGCCCAGTGGTAGCGGTAAAAGTTTTTACACCAACCATATGGTGCGTTCTTATTATGAACAGGGAACCCATGTGGTCTTGGTTGATGTGGGTCATAGTTATAAGGGACTTTGTGAAGTCGTGGGCGGGTATTATTTTACCTATTCCGAAAGCGATCCCATCAAATTCAATCCTTTTTACCTAGCGGACGGGGATGTATTGGATACCGAGAAAAAAGAGAGCATCAAAACTTTACTCCTTGCCCTTTGGAAAAAGGATGATGAAAGCTTTCGGCGTTCAGAGTATGTTGCACTTTCCAACGCCTTGACGCTCTACTTTGCCCATCTGAAAAAATGTCCTGATTTATTCCCATCCTTCAATACCTTTTACGAATTCCTTTTATCGGAGTACATGCAGGTGCTGGAAGACGGAAAAGTCAAAGAAAAGGATTTTGATATCGGAAATTTCTTATATGTATTGAACCCTTACTACCGAGGTGGAGAGTTTGATTATTTGCTGAATGCCACGGAAAGCCTTGATCTGTTGAACGAGCCTTTTATCGTGTTCGAGCTGGATGCAATCAAAGACCATCCGATCTTGTTTCCTGCTGTTACGCTCATCATCATGGAGGTTTTTATCTCCAAAATGCGCAAACTGAAAGGCATCCGAAAAATGATATTGATTGAAGAATGTTGGAAAGCCATTGCAAAAGAAGGCATGGCTGAATACATCAAATACCTTTTTAAGACGGTGCGTAAATTCTTTGGTGAAGCGGTGGTGGTGACGCAAGAAGTGGAGGATATTATTTCTTCGCCTATTGTCAAGCAGGCGATCATCAATAATTCGGACTGCAAAATATTGCTGGATCAAAGTAAGTACCAGAACAAGTTCGATGCCATACAGGAACTGTTGGGATTGACCGAGAAAGAGAAAGCGCAGATCCTTTCCATGAACAAGGCCAATGACCCCAAACGGAGGTACAAAGAGGTGTTCATTTCACTGGGAGGACAGTACAGCAAAGTGTACCGTACGGAGGTTTCTACAGAAGAATACCTGGCCTACACCACCGAAGAAAGTGAAAAAATAAAGGTACAGCAGTACGCTGAAAAATATGGCAGCATGCAAAAAGGCATTGCTGTACTGGCTCAAGAACTCAAAAACAAAATCTGATCATTATGAAAAAAATCCTTCTAGTATTGGCAATGGCATCAGGGCTGATGGCTGCCTGTAACACCGACAAAATACGGTCATTTATTCCCGGAACCTACATCAACAATGCGCGGAGTGAATACAGTATCGCAAACGATACGCTGGTTATCGACCCCTCGGAAAGCGACAGTTTTGTCATTCACCGAAAGACGGGGTTCGATGAAGTCAGGGACAAAAAGGTTGGAAAGCGGGAATATGAAACCGAGCAGTGGAACGCGCTGTATGACCCGGCTACCCAAACCTTGACCGAAACCCGTAAAGGCAAGTTGATTACATTTTATCCGAAGGATAGCAAGCTAATGGTCGGTAAACGGGAATACGAAAAAATCAATTAAAAAATATCACCATGAAACTGCTAAAGAAAAGGAGGTACCTAACATGGGACCTGAATGCTTTGAAGTATAAAATTAGAAAAGTTATGAAGACATACATGGTTATCCTGCCGATGAGCGCCATGACCTTATTTGTTGCGTTGCCCAAAGGAGCCAATGCACAAATAGCGGTAGTGGAAGTCATCAAGGCGGGAGTAAAAAAAGTCATCAAGGCCGTAGACTTGAAAATACAGCGCTTGCAAAATGAGACAATCTGGCTCCAGAATGCCCAAAAGGTACTTGAAAACCAGCTGTCCAAATTAAAGCTTACTGAAATTGCCGATTGGACGGAAAAACAAAAAGACCTTTATGGCAACTACTATGAGGAGCTCTGGAAAATAAAATCTGCCATTGCGTATTACAAGCGGATTAAGGACTTGACCGAAAAACAGGTGGCCATTGTCGATGAGTATAAATGGGCTTGGAACCTGTTCCGACAGGATAAGCACTTTCAATCTGGAGAATTGGACTACATGGAAAACGTATACAGGGGTATTCTGGACGAGAGTGTTAAAAATCTGGATAGGATTCTGCTGGTGGTAGGTTCCTTTAAGGCCCAAATGAGCGATGCCAAAAGGTTGGAGATCATTAACGAGGCCGCAGATCAAATGGACATCAATTACAATGACCTCAAACAGTTCAATACCCAAAACAGCCTGCTGAGTATCCAAAGGGCTGGATCACTGGATGAGGTTGTAAAACTCAAGGAAATTTATGGAATTGAATAGATCAAAAGCGGTTGTTCTTGTCTTGCTATTGTTCATAATGGGAGCGAACCATTCGTATGGACAGACTTTTTCAGAGTGGTTCAGCCAGAAGAAAACGCAGAAAAAATATTTGGTGCAACAGATTGTGGCCTTGGAACTTTATTCAGGTTATCTGAAAAAGGGTTATAACATTGCCAGCAATGGATTGGAAACCGTCAGAAGTTTTACAAACGGTGAATTCAGCCTGCATCATACCTTTATTAGTTCGCTAAAGGCGGTGAGCCCAGCGGTCAGGAACAATGTATTGGCCACGGAAATTATTGCCCTTCAGCTTTCCATTTCCAAAGCTTTTTCTGGGATCAGGAACAATGGAATGCTCAACCTTTCCCATCAACGCTATGTGCAACATGTGAAAGGTCAGGTCATGGAAGAGTGCGGTAAAGATTTGGAAGAACTGCTTTTGGTCATTACTTCGGGCAAAGTAGAAATGACCGATGATCAGCGGATCGAACGGTTGGAAAAGGTCTATAGGGCTATGCAGGATAAGTCAGCCTTTACCCAAAGTTTTTGTAATCAGGTAGGCTTGCTTATCCAGCAAAAAACAAAAGAACAGGAATCCATTATCCAATTAAAAAACAGCTATGGAATCATCAATTAAGAATCCTTTATGGATTGCGGCCTTTGGTCTGCTGGTATTGTTTACCGGTTCCGTTCGGGCGCAATCTACCGAAGTGCAACAATTGCTTTTAAACGTAGAAAAGCTGAGCCAGTTCAAAAATATCCTTGCGGACATGAAGAAAGGCTATACCGTGTTGAATTCGGGTTATAATGCAGTCAAAGATATTTCAGAAGGGAATTTTTCCTTGCATGAAGTTTTCTTGGACGGACTGATGGTCGTTAACCCTGAAATCAAAACCTATAGACGGGTGGCCGATATCATCAATGACCAGACTGCTATCGTTTCTGAATATAAGTCCGCATTCAAACGCTTTAAGAGTTCTGCCAATTTTAACAGTCAGGAGATTAATTATTTGGGCAAGGTATACAAGCAGCTGTTTGACCAAAGCCTGAATAATCTGGATGAACTGATTACGGTCATTACTTCCTCCCAATTGCGGATGAGTGATGATGAACGGTTACAGGCCATCGACCGCATTTTCTCCGATACACAGGACAAGCTGATGTTTTTACGGAATTTCAACAAGGAAGCCAGGATGCTGAACCTGCAAAGGCAGAAGGAGAAAGCAGACATCGGGGCAACAGGACGATTGTATAACCTCAACTAACGATTATGAAAAAAATAAGAATAGTGATTGCCGCATGTTTTGCGGCGTCGATACTGTTGCCCGAACATTCATATGCCCAAGGCATGGCCGAAACGCTTACGGGAATGCAACCTGTCCTAGATCAGGTGTATTCCGAGATGCTTCCACTTTGTAGCCGGCTCATTGATGTGGCACGGGGCATAGCGGGATTCGGTGCCCTTTGGTACATCGCCAGCCGGGTTTGGCGACAAATAGCGAGTGCGGAACCCATCGATTTTTATCCATTGTTGCGCCCCTTTGCATTGGGCATGGCGGTGATGATGTTCCCCATGGTGATTGCGCTGATGAACGGGGTGCTGCAACCAACGGTTTCTGCAACAGGTGCAATGGTCAAGGATCGCAACAAAGTAATCGCAAGCCTATTGAAACGGAAAGAAGAAGCGGTAAAAAACAGCGATAGCTACAAGATGTATGTAGGCGATAACGGTCGGGGTGATAGCGACAAATGGTATAAATATACCCACCCAAAAGACCCTGACCGAGCAGACGAAGGGATGTTTGAGGGAATTGGCAATGATATAAAATTCTGGATGGACAAGCAGAGCTATAATTTCCGTAATTCCATCAAGCAATGGATGAGCGAGATACTGGAGGTTTTGTATGCTGCCGCTGCACTTTGCATCAATACCATCCGAACGTTTTTTCTGATTATCCTGGCTATTCTAGGGCCACTTGTTTTCGGATTTGCGGTGTTCGATGGATTTCAGAATACGCTTACGGTATGGTTTGCAAGGTATGTGAACATTTTTCTATGGCTGCCCATTGCCAATATCTTCGGCAGTATTTTGGGGAAAATACAGGAAAATATGCTCAAACTGGATCTATCACAGATCGACCAGCAGGGGGATACCTTTTTCAGCAGTACCGACACGGCTTACCTGATTTTCTTGGTCATTGGTATCGTCGGTTATTTCTCTGTTCCCAACATCGCCAATTATGTGGTTCATGCAGGAGGAGGAAATACCATTTTGCAAAAAGTAAATTCAATTGTCAGCAGTACCAGTAGCGCAGGGATGAGTGCCGCTTCGGCAGGCATGGGGATGACAGCAGATGCGCTCGGGGATGGTGCCCGGAGTTTGAGACAAAGTTTTTCAGGTTCAGGCAATGGGGATTATTTTCCCGACAAGCAAGCCAGTGGTTCAGACCATCAGCATGACAGGCTGAGTGGTAAATAAAAACATAAAAATCAAACATCATGTTTACACAATTCAAAAATATAGACACGGCTTTCAAGCATATCAAGACTTTCAGTGTGTTGCTGATCCTAGCATGTGCAGGAATTTCAGGTTTTTCCGTTTGGAAAAGCTTGGAGATGGTCAAGACGGTTCAAGGGAAAATATACATTCTGGCCAATGGGAAAGCGATTGAAGCGTTCAGCGCAGAGCGTAAGAACAATATTCCCGTTGAGGCCAAAGACCACATTCGCATGTTCCACCATTACTTTTTTTCCCTTGACCCAGACGATAAAGTCATACAGGCCAATATTGGTCATGCGCTGAATTTGGCGGATGGAAGTGCAAAAAAAGCATACGATAACCTGAAAGAACAAGGTTTTTACAGCAACCTCATCGCTGCCAATATTTCGCAGGAAATTGCAGTGGACAGCATCGTTTTGGACATCGATCAATACCCTTTTTATTTCAGGTGTTATGCCACGCAAAAGTTGGTGCGTTCCACTTCAACGGTGGTCAGAAAACTATTGACACAGGGGTATTTGCGGAATGTCAGTCGGAGTGATAACAATCCCCATGGTTTCCTGATCCAGCGATGGGAAACTCTTGATAATCGGGATGTACCGACTAAGCCTTGATTGATGGGAGTATTCAAAAAAACACGGAATACGGATCATGATCGGATTGCAAAAAGGATCGCCGAAAACATCATGGATACACAAAAACGATTGGCAGACTACCTGAATAGGAAAGTTGAAAAAATGCCCCGAAAATACTGGCTCTTGATCGTTGGCTGTTTTTGCATTGCATTCGGTGCTTACTGCCTATTCTTGCTGATCCACGGAACAAATTAACAAGCTAATTCATAAAAACAATTGATATGGAAACAAAGACAAAAGACAAACGCAAGGTATTATTGATACTGCCGTTATTGGTGTTGCCTTTTATGGCGCTTGCATTTTACGCAATGGGAGGCGGTAAAGGAACAGTCAACCTAGATCAGCAAACGGTGCAAAAGGGGATTAATGTTGATTTGCCAGATGCCTCTTTCAAAAAAGATGAACCCACCAATAAGTTGGGATTTTATCAACAAGCGGATCGGAATGGAGATAGTATAGAAGAAGAGGACAACGGAATTGAAAACATGGCTACCCGCTTGGGATTTAAGAATCTGGACGAAGACTTACAGACCAAAGCGATTGAGCAGAAGCTGGAAGCCTTGAATAAAGAGATCGCTAAGCCCGTTGAACCGAAAATATCATACCCGAATATAGAGTATGCACCTCAGCCAATAGGAATGAAAAGTGACGTTGATCGACTGGAAAGCCTGATGAAATCCATGCAGCAGAACAAAGAGGAAGACCCTGAAATGGCGCAGCTAAACGAGATGCTTCAAAGTATACTGGACATTCAACACCCCGATCGGGTTGAACAGTGGATACCAAAAACGGAACCTACTAATCCTGATAGTTTGTTTAAAGCGATACCTGCCGTTATCGTGGACAACCAGAAGGCGGTTCAGGGTGCAACAATTAAAATCCGTTTGCAGGATAGCATCCACATCAACGGGGTGATCATCCCTAAAGGACACGAGCTATTTGGGATTTGCAGAATAACCAACCAGCGGTTATTATTGGATATCAAAAATATACGGTTGGGGACTTCCATTATCCCTGTTGACCTAACGGTTTATAGTCTTGATGGCATGGTGGGTATCAATGCGCCAGAGGCCATGCTTGCAGATGCGATCGGTGGCGGAGCCGATGATGCTATCCGTGGTATGCGGATCATGAGTTTTGACCAAACGATTGGTGCTCAGGCCGCAGGCGCAGGTATTGATGCCGCTAAATCCCTGTTCAGCAAAAAGGTAAAACGCATCAAGGTCAAACTCAATGCAGGGAGCGCTATCCTGTTGCGCAACAACAAAGCAAACAAATCCATTCACTAAAAATATCAATACCATGAATTTAAACAATTTAGAAAACCTGAAAGGGGAAATGAAGAATTTAGGCTTCAAGGCTAAGCTTATTGAACAGATGGAGGAGTACATGAAAAAGGATGTTCCCGATTTTAAACTCCATGATGCATTGCCTGCTACCAAAGGACAGGTTGACCTGACCTTGCATTTTAAGCAATCAGGGCAATCCGATTTTTATTACTTCAATAAATTTGAAGTAGCGCACAATCAGGGCAAACCGTTGGAGGAAGGGCAAAAGTATATGGTCATTATTCAGACTGAGGACGGAAAGAACAGGGTCAAGAAATTGGAGAATGTGGCTGAAGCCATCGAGTTCTTCAAAGAACAAAAAGGTAACAGTGAATTGGCCTTGGGCAAGGATGCTGCACATAAAACGGGACTGGCCACGATGGAAAACGGTAAAATAAATTATGTGGATAAAGATTTCCAGCGTACCTTTTATGCCAAACCAATCGCGCAGACGTTCTGGATTGAACGTGGCAAGGGATTTACCGCAGAGCAGGCGTCCAATCTGGTCCAGGGACGTTCGGTATACCGTGATGATATGATGAATTTGAGCGGTGAACCCTACAAAGCATGGGTAAAGCTTGATTTTGATAAGGGGAAAGACCGGTTCCAGAATTTCAAGTTGAACCAATACCATGATCCATCCTACGGATTTGATTTGACCAAGGTTATGGATAAGTTCAACATCAAAGAACTGGAGACCCCTGCAAAAAGGGCTTCACTTGAAGCTTCATTGAGAAATGGTAATCGTCCATTGATCACCACACAAAAAGAGGGTCAACCAGTGAAACTGTTTATTGAGGCCATACCTCGCTATAGCCAGCTAAATATGTATGCAGAGAACGGGAGGCCAGAAAAAAGGGAGCAGTTTTTAAAAGAACCTACTATTTCCCGTAGTCAGTCTAGAGGAAACAGCAAAGAAATGGAGTTAAGTGAAAGCCAAGGGGTAAAAAGGTAATCACAAGATCGCTATATAAATTGAAACAGTAAATGGCAACCCGTTAAGGTTTTGAAGCCTGATCAGAAATGGTCAGGCTTTTTGGTTTTAAAGGTTTAAGGTCAGCGGGACAGCCGCTTCATTCGTTCCTCATTCCAGCCACTGTTCCCGTGTTTTTGCAACAGGTAGGCTCGTGCCTCACCCACCAGTTGCTCCACATTGATGGACAATCCTTTTTTATGATCCGTGTAAGGTTTCCCATATCAAGTTAAAGATCCACACAGACTTTTTGGGTAGCAAATTTCTGAACAATCCCTTAGTCGACAGGACCAGGTCTAGAGATCAAGTGCTACACAATGCGAAGCTAGTTTTGGTCTGGATTACATCGCTTTCAAATGGCTTTTTATCTTTGAGAGGAATTTGCGGCACATGACAGTATAGGGATGAATTAATTATTGAAATGGCAGTCAGGTGTCTCTGTCCTTGACTGTTGTTTCTTACCCGAATTTGGGGGATCCCATGCGGACAAAAAGCGTTGTTAAGTTTCGGAAATTTGGTTTTGAAGTTATATAAATACAACCTAAGTCTCCTGATTTAACAATGTGTTGATCAGATTTAGAGCTGTATAGTATTCAATTTCATCATGGATATTTACGTCCATATGTTCAATTTCAATTAAAATTACATTGTTGTCTTGTAGTTTTGATTTCAGGAGTCCCCCAAAGAACATAAAATCATCTCGGTTTCGTTTTGTGGCAAGTTTTCCTAATTCATAATGATATGTCTCTTTCGGTGGTACTTTGTCTTTCTTAGTATTACCGAGTGTTGGGATTATTTCTTCAAAGCTTGGTAATGGAGTGTTTTCGAATGAAGCATAGTCTACTGATTGTCTCTCAAAAATATTTTTTAGAGAATCTCTTTTTTCTATTATTGAAGTTTTTAAATCATTGTTAAACTTCTCAATGAAATTCTTATATCGTATATGTTCGTCTTTTCGATCATGAATTTTGATAAGTGAGGCTTTGTCATAAATGAAATCAGATTCGAAAATTGCTTCAAAATATAGTTCGACTAGCGTCAATACTATTTTAAAGTCGCCTTTTTCGATTACGTTTTGAACCTTATCTATTTCTATTAAATAATCGTCTAGTATAGTTTTGAGTTTTACTAGAATGACATCAAAATATTTCTCTAAAAAGACCTGATGGCTTTCTTGAATTTCAAGTATTTTAAAATTCTTAAGTTCAAATTTAAAGTCATTATCTTTGTGGTATCTCAAATACTGAATTTCTTGCTCGCTTGCTTCATAACTAAAAAGAGTGGATGAGATAAGATTTCCTTTAAATTTTCTAATCGGATGGCCTACCAGTTCATTACGAATATCTCTGTTTACGAAATATAATGGGTCCAGTTTCAAAGCTCCCTTTTCAATGTTTGTTTTAAACATTTCCAAAAGCTCTTGCATAAAGTCTTGGTGTATATAGATAGCTTGTAAAAAGCTAATTGTGAAAGAGAATTTGTCAGTATAGTTTGAATGTTTTTTATCAGAAAATACAATGTCCATAGTATCTTTGAAGTATCCCAAAATGTCGCCAAAGTAATTCGTTTTTACGTCATTGTTGAATTTAATCTTACTTGAACAGAACTTATGCGGTAGAATAAAATAGTTCCATATATCTGCAATTCTTTCTAATTTATCGTCAATTTTTGTTTTCATTTGTTATGTGTGCTTGAAAGATATTTTTTGATAGAAATATAATGGTTGTAGATCATTGATTTATAAAACTAGATTCAAGTGAAGCATCTCTTTTCATTCTTTTAACTCATAAAGACTCTTAGATAGAATTGAAAAGGAGTGGACAATTTTAGTTTTTACTGTATATTTAGTGAATTTAGTACCGTTAAGGTTACATAAGATATCCATAGCCCAGAGTTCGAGTTCACCGTTGTTAACTTCAAAATATAATTCGTGAGCGAGCCGGTTTCTTAGTTTATTTATGGCTTTTAATGAATCAATGATTAATCGTTGCTTCGAACCTGAACCACGATTTGTATTTTCAAGTTCGATTACTTTTCTATGAAAAGAGTAATTATCAGTCTCAGCAATACCAAGGACAGAATCTAAAATTGATTCCAAAAGTAAATGCCCTTTTAATAATATTAATTCCAGATCGGTTTTGGACTGTAGGTGGCCCCAAACTGCCCACTCAACTAAAAAATCATACGTTGGTGTCTTCAATATTGCATGCATTAAGGTTTAGCTATTTTTCAAACACCAGTTTTTATGAATCTGCTTTATTTTATCTAAAAACAATGGATCTATAACTGATTCGTTTCTTGCTTGATTCATTTTTTTTAACGCTTGAGTTCCCCAGAAACTTGATTCTGTTTTTTTTAGTTTATCGCCATTATCTTTAATATATTCGTTGAAGGTCGTTCGACTATGTGTATTTTCGAAGATGAGAAATGGAGCTCCGTCGCCTCTGGAATTAAAGCTATATCGGCCATCAGTTAGGAAGTGAAGAAACCGGCCTTTCGGTGAATTTAAATCATAATAGTAGTACCAGTTATCTACGTCATCGATTCTCAAATATTCAGTTTCAGGAACGGGCAATGTTATTCTCATTTCATCGCAATACATGTACTCTAATTCGAATAATGTTGTTTGGTGACATTTGAACTTCGCTGTTCCTAAGAAAGACTTTTCATTTGTGAAGAAATAGCTAAATACTTCCCAGAAGTATTCGGGTTCACTTAACTCAATAGTGTATTCAGGGAAGATGTTATGAAATAGCACTTGACTATTACCTATATCTTTTGTCCACTTTTCTGGTTCTTTAAGATAATGGTTCACCTTTTCTAAAGGCGTCAAATCAAGTCTAAATCTTTGATACCACATTTTTTCGATTAGATTTATGTCGGCCGATTTGTCTATTGGTGTATTGGTATCATTTGTTCTTGAGTAAATATGATTTGCCCTAACTTCTTTTTCTCTATCTCTGTAGGGATTTGCGAGATAATACGGCTTCTCTGGCAAGTCAAAAATAACTAGCACATCAATCTCTTTATTCTCAATAGTAAGTGTTTTAAGTTCAATAGTCGGTCTAATATCGCCTGCGAATCTCTGAGATCTGATGAAATCGATATAACCAACCTGACTTTTTCGGTTTTCTTGTTCCTTTCCTAAGCCGACTATTGTACAATTTTCGACAGGGTCAGCTACTCCGATAATTAGATATTTGTTTCCCTTATAGAGGCTATTGCTTAAAGCTAAAATATCATGAAGAAGTGAAGCATTATTTTCATGTGGTTTTTCTTTGAAATCCCAATGTTGCCCTTCTCTTTTTGTCTTTATAAGATCCTCTATCTCATATATTAAACCCGTCATAAAAATAGTGTGTTATTCATATTGATTCATTATTTTCCGGTAAACCCGGGCTTTATTTTTATTTGTTAATTTTAATTTGCGTAGTCCTCGCTTAGAATCGCGTATTCATAATTGTCGCTCCAACCATCTTGTAATGGTAAAATCTTTCTCCTATGCCCTTCTTTGATCATACAGGCCTTCTCTATTACTTTATAGGAAGCAATATTCCCCACAGCACATCCACATTCTATTCTGTGAAAATTTAGCTGTCTGAATCCAAATTCTATTATTCGTTTTAATGCCTCAGTTGCATAGCCCTTATTCCACATGTCTGGAACAACCTTAAACCATACTTCTGAATTTCTATATTTAACCTTTACAACACTGATATTAATCAGACCAACAAAATCTCCTGTATCAATGGTTTCTATGTAAAAGGTGTAATCCTTTCTATCTTTTGATTCTCTTTCTTGTGCTGCCCAGCTTTTTACCATCTGTATAGTATGCTCTATTCCGTTCGGAAATCCGCTAGGATTAAACAAGGCTATTTCTGGACACATTAATAAATAATGGATGTTATCCAAATCTTTTTCTTGTACAATTCTTAACTTGAGTCGTTCTGATGTAATTTCCATGGTTAAAACTTTATGTTAAGACTTGTTGTTTCGACCGTCGATTCATTTTTTCTCATAATAAGGCAAAAAAGATCCAAATCATTAACTCTACTATCTAGATTATCCAATCCGTATTCGAAGAGCACTTTGTATTTGATAATTAGTAGTTCAACTGTTCCTTCATCAAATAAATCTGTGCTATACTCGATTATTCCACCAATACTATTTCCTGCTTTCAAAACGCTGAATGTGATGTCATCTTTGAGGTAACACCATTGACACCATATTCTTGAATTTGACTATTCTCGTTGAGATATAATTCAACTGAATTTTATTTTCAAGCTGATACTCAGGGATTATCGTTCCACTTCCCGGAAATCAACACCAAATTCTCCTTTTTTTAGAATAGTAGCATAAAATTTCACATGCTCATAGTCTCCAGTTTTAATAAGTAATTCATTGATATCTTCTCTCTCCTGGAGTGGGCATTTATACCCGAATTTAATCCCCTGGAGTGATTCTTTTTTAAAGTTAACCTTGCCTCGAAATGAAATGTTTTTTTTGTCTCGTACCACTCTTATTTCATCTTCATACTCCCATTCCTTTGATTTAGTAGCAATAAGAAACCTAAGAGCCTTGTACTTTCCATAATCTGCTGGAAATCTATGACTAGGGTATTTATAAGGATATTCTAGATTAAAAAGCTGTCTTCCGAATAGATCCTTGTCTTTGGTAATATCAAACACTAGACAAGCACCTTGATGTTTGTCTGCATAGTGAGACCACATCAATAAACTGTTGTCTTTTTGTGAAAGGCAACAAATACCTATTCCGGAAATGGTTTCTGAATCGACGGATTTTGACAAAGACTCCATTTCATTCACATTAGTTGATAGGCTTTTCGCTCTCTGTTGCAAAAACTCATCAGATTGACGAAGGTTTCGCTTTACGTTAACTTGGTTTAAATATTCCAATACCTCTTCATACGTACAATTGAAGTTAACCTCCATATTGCAATCATAAGGGTCATTGAATTTCAGCGGGTCTGAAAACCACAGATAATTCTGACTTAAGGATTCTTTGAAATCCTCATTGATAGTAAGATACCGATGTAAGTATCTGCTCGATATAAAGCATATCCCATCGTCACCTGCTATTTTTATTTTTTCCATAAATTATAGTAGCCAAATCCATATATTATAATAGTTGGATTTATAAGTAGTAGATTTAATAGACAATTTTTTTATCCAACTTTTTGTGTATAAGCGAAATTGTTGTCATAATATCTAAAGCTTCATCTTCAGTGATAGCCCAAACAGTTTTTGGAGTGTGAGCTGTAGTATTTCTAAACATTCCAAATACGCCTTTTATTAGGTTAGAAAATCCTCTTTGTTCATTCTTTTCAGTTTCTGATTCTAGACGATTTATTTTTATTAATGGATTATTTACACATAATGCATGATCTATTAATTTAGCTCCATCGAAAGATAAGTTTGTTTCGATCCGGATTTCCTCAGCAATACTTTTGACAGCTTCAAATACCGCGTGAAAATAATTCTCTGTAATTAATTCAGTATTACAATAATCGTAAATTTTAGAATGGATATTCCTGTTTTCAAGTTTAGATTTAAAGCGATTTACTCTGGATTCTGCATCGGAAATTGTTTTTGACATTTTAACTGGATTGAAAACTCCAGAATCGTTCAAATTTAAACCTATGAATGATAGTCTTTTGTTTAATTCCTGCCGAATATGTTCGAAATGATCGTTTTGCCCTAGAAAGCGGGAGGGTTTCATTGATAAATTAATTATTTTCAGAATAGAGTTTGAATTTTTAGTTCTGTTTTGAAATTCTACAAAACTATTGTATAGTCTTTTCCACTTTGTATTGGTTGGGTCAATATCAATTAAACCTGATTCTGGAATAAACTTAGACAATTCGGTACCAGTCAATCCGGAATTTGTATCAGCTAATATTTTTGCTATACCCTCTAAGGTCCCGCTATCGATAGGTTCGAAAAGTTTTTTTGCCATTTTTTAAATTACTATAATGCTCATTAATGAGAATTATGTTTCGCCGAACAGTTTACAATATGAAAAACTCTTAAGGAAGTTTGTTATCTTAAATTCCTAAGATACATATTTACTAAGTTATTTAATATTTGCGCATATTAGGTGTTGTTTGCAATAATTTTTTCGGTGAGGGCGACAGTAGAGATTTCTGTGTCGTCGCCGCTAGTAAATACTAATAATAAATAGAACATCATTGGATTTTAAGCCTGATCAGAAATGATCAGGTTTTTTGGTTTTGAGACCTAAGATCAGCGTGACAGCCGCTTCATTCGTTCCTCATTCCAGTCACTGTTCCCGCATTTTGCAACTGGTAGGCTCGTGCCTCACCCACCAGTTGCTCCACGTTTACGGAGAATCCTTTTTTATGATCCGTGTAAGGTTTTCCAAATCAAGTTAAAAATCCACACAGACTTTTTTGGTAGCAAATTTCTGAACAATCCCTTAGCCGTCAAGACCAAGCCCTACGGGTTTGCTGAAAAAAAATCTTCCTCTTTCGCTGCGCTACAGAGCGTATTTTTTTTCGCAAAGTCTTGTCTTGCTATGGGATTGCATTCAGGTGCGGGTGCTTATCAAAAAGCCAGGAGGCCCTGCCGACTGACTTTATAAAGGAAATAGAACCATGAAAATACTTAAAAGCAGAAGCCCGCCCACACCTGAAAGCTCCAAACTATGGCAACTAATAAGCAGTTGTGAAATCATTTTTTAACTATCATTAAACATAAAGTCATGAAAACCACAATAATCAACAGCACAAAAGGAAACGAAAAATTGAACGTTCCAGCGGTAAACCCTAAAACTGAACAGCCAAAAACAAATGGTTTGCCACTGAGCAAAGAGATTGACAAGAAAGAAACGGAATCGAAGGAAGCGGGAACGCCTGCAAAAGCCAATCCACAGATAGAGAAACCCAAAAAGGAAGATGAAAACCCACAAACCGAACCCCAGAAACCGACGGATGAAAAAGAGGGAACAAAAAACGAATCCATCCAAAAAGACGCAAAAGCGGAATCAAAGGAAAAACCCGTGATGAACCTTGAAAGTACTTTGAAACTGGTTGAGGAACTGCACCGCAGAAAAATGCAACGGGATAGGCTTATGGGTACGATTGATACTTTGGAAACCTTTGAAATCGCCCAACAGGAAGATGCGGAAGAAACCGACAGCAACCATTTTCAGGGGTGTATGCTTACGATTGAAGATGATGAACGCAGGAAGTTTACCACTAAAAACTCTGTTATCATTCAGGCAGTAGCACAATTTGTAAACCGCATGTGTGTTGACCGTTTGGCGGAAATTGAGGCGGGTATCATCATCCCTGCATAATTGGAATCCATCCCCCCTGTACGTATTGGACAGGGGGATTTAAACAGAAAAAAATACTAAAAACACGAATCATGGCACACAACATTAATTACAATGAAAAGACAGGAAAGCACAGCTTTTTTTCAGTCAAAGAAAAGGTATGGCATGGATTAGGGGCGGTCATAGAAGATTATCCCACCAGCACAGAAGCGATTAAACACGCTGGGCTGGATTATACCGTTGAAAAACGCCCCTTGTTTACTTTTGATAACGAAAACCAAACGGGCAACTCCAATACAGGTTTATTGATCCCTGAAATTGAAGTACCTGATTTTTTCGCTACCGTCCGCACGGACACCGAGCAGGTTTTAGGGGTGGTGGGAAAGGATTACAACGTAGTGCAAAATGTGGATGCATTTTCTTTTTTTGATAGCATCGTAGGGGGCAAGGAAGGCATTTTATATGAAACTGCGGGCGCATTGGGTAAAGGGGAACGTATATTTATTACGGCAAAACTCCCTGATTATATCAGGGTAGGCAAAAATGACCTGATCGAGAACTATCTGTTTTTAACGACTTCACACGATGGATACGGCAGTATAACGGCGGCGTTTACGCCCGTAAGGATTGTTTGCAACAATACCTTGAATGCAGCCCTCAAGGGTGCGGTAAACAATATCAAAATACGCCATACATTGGGCGCATTCGAAAGACTGAAACAGGCGCATAAGTTATTGGGCATTTCAAACCTGTTAACGTATGAACTGGATGAGGTGTTTAACCATTGGTCTAAAATTCGTATTACCGATGTTGCCGTAAAGCGTTTGGTACAGGTCGCCATGGCACCGAGTAAGGAGGTATTGCAGAATCTGCAAAATGGGAGAGAGGATGAACTTTCAAGCGTGTATAATAACATGGTGAGTAGCGTAATGGATTACGCCATGACAAGCCCTGCACAACAGGAAGCCACAACAAAAGGTACTTTGTATGGCGCATACAATGCCGTAACCGGATATTTTCAGAATGTACGGAATTATCAGGATGAGGAAAGTAAATTGAAATCCATTATGTTCGGGACATGTTTACAGCGTTCACAAACGGCTTTTAATCTTTGTGAAGAATTTGCTGCACACGGCAGTTTAGCGTTGAATTAATTATTTAAGATGGCAGTCAGGGATGTTTTTATCCTTGATTGTCATTTTTTTACCTGAATTTTCGGGCGGCCCTTGCGGGCAAAAAGTGCTTACTAGATTCTTGGAAGTATTGATCAAAGGATATAATGCTGATTATATTTGTTAAAGCACTTATATCTTTTGATTGATTAAGTGTGCTTATGGCAACAGTCTAATTTAAAGAGATTAAAAAATAGATGATAGATTGGTTGTAAACGAGGGGCTTTCTAATACTATGAATAGCTAAAAAGAAGCAGGGGATCTAAAAATACTCAACTCTTCAGATAGCATATATGCCAAAGAACATCCAGATAAAGCATTAGTTTAACCTTACTGGAATTAAACTGTGTATAAAATTCATATCTTTAATTTTATCCCTGAAAATATCACCGAAAATTGTATTAATTAACAATCCTCTTATATGAAAAAAGGTCTTACCCGGCTAATAGTAATTTTTATATCTATTGGTGTAATATTTTCAGCCGGTGTTCTAATATTGTACTTGTTTAAGACAACTAAACTTACCACCCGCCTCTCAATTGATACCGAAATTTTCGCGAGTTATGGTGCTTTAGTTGGAGGAGTATTAGGTTCAATATTTTCATTAGCGGGAGTAATCATGCTTATTAAAACACTTGAATCACAAGAGAAAGCTATTGAAAACCAACAAAAGAACTTTGATAAACAATTATTTGAAACTAAGTTTTTTAATTTACTAAATATTCATAGAGAAAACAGGCTCCAAATTAATATTAGGGACAGGAACGGTGGAAAAATATTCTTATCTATGCAGAGAGAGTTTGGATTGTGTAAAGAGGTAATTGAATCAGTAAGTATCAGTACAATCGGAGGTGATTTAAAACTATCCAAGGAAGAAATAATAAACATTTCTTACCTGTGTTTTTTCTTTGGTGCAGTTGGGGATATTTCAACACAAATACTGGATGCTAAATTAAAAAAGTATGAGATCTATTTGGACTCGATTTTTAACTCATTTAAAGATTATCAACGTAGTATTCAGCAAAAAGGAGGGTTTGATTATAAACCATTCGAAGGTCACCAATCACGTCTAGGACACTATTTTAGACATCTATTTCAAACAATTAGATTTGTGGATAACCAGCCTAGTAACTTATTTACTTATAGAGAGAAATACAATTACATAAAAATATTACGAGCTCAATTATCTAACCAGGAACAAGTACTTCTTTGCTATAACTCCCTTTCCGATTTAGGTGAATTTTGGGAAAGATCGAAAGAAATAAAGGATTATCAAGGGCTTATCACAAAGTATAATCTTATTACGAATATACCAAAAGGATATACGTATGGTATTGATGCTCGGAAATATTACCCTTACGTTAAATATGATGGAGAAACAGAGGTAAATCAACGAAAAAGACTTAAACAACTGTATGAAATACATAATTAAGTTAAATAAAGTGCCTTTTTGATTCAGTGCATTCTGAATTCATTTTATGGATTTTCTAAGAAGATAATTAAAGTTTTTTAATTTTTAAAAGTAGCAGAAACTGTTAGTCGATATTCAATGAGGGGCAAAGGAAGAGTGGAGGCCTAAGAGACTTAAGATTTTTAGACTGTTTGCTTATATTTGTAAGTCAATTATGAAACTAGTCAGCGATATCATTAACGAGCTTATGGACTATAATGCACCAATTTCAGGTGCATTATTAAAAACGAAAGTATTAGCGTCCCGAATTAGTCATCCAGAATTATCCGCTTGGGTAGAAGAAGAACTGGGTGGATATAAAGAACATTCAATTGTTCCTGACTATAGGCAAACCTCAGGTATACCAACAGGTAACTATATGAATGGGAATTTACAATATAGTAAAGCACAAATCCCTATTGGTCATCTTAATGAGGAGGAAAATACTATTTTAACAGAGATTACTATAAGAGAAAGCATATCTTCTGTTGAAGGGATGATCGGTAAAAAGGGGTTAAAGTTTAGTGTAAGTTCTCAGCGTACCAATTATTTGGAAAATACTATTAGAATGCTCGGGAATCCTTATTTTCAGATTCTTAGTGTTTATTTGGATTTACCAGCGTCATTCCTGACAAGTATACTATCTGGAGTTCGTACTAAATTACTTGATTTTATGCTGGAAGTCGAAAATCAATTCGGGACGGAAACGGAAATAGAAGATTTGAAGTCAAAAAAAGCTATAATAAGCCAGATCATGCATACGACAATCAATAGTAATGGAGACGGAGTTGTCATAACAGCCGGTTCTAATAATGAGGTGACTGCTAACGTCAATATTTATAAAGACAGTAAAACACATTTGGAGAAAGTGTTATTAGAAAATGGGGTGGAACCGTCTGACATCCAAGGCTTATTGGAATTAATTGATAAGAACCCCGCGACAACTATTGATAGATATAGCGCAAAAGTCAATGAATGGATAATAATGATGATCAATAAAGCTGCAAAAGGAAGCTGGCAAGTTGGTATTGGAGCAGCAGGCACTTTACTTGGTGATGCGATTGCAAGGTATTATGGTTTAAAATAATTTCTAATTACAATCTCTACTATGGCTTTTGATGAACTTCCGCAAATTGATCTTGCATCTAAGAATGATGATGAGGCTAAGACAAAGTTTTCTGAACTTTTTGGCCAACATGCTGGATTTATTTCAAGGAGCAAAATACGTGATAAATGTTGTGATTATCAAATTGAGCTTATACATGAAAGTAAAAATGCAACCCATTGGCATTTTGGAGTTCAACTGAAAAGTATTGAAAGTCCTGATCTTATTGACAATGGTGAATTCATTTCTTATCCAATACTCACCTCGCGGTTACAGTCATTTGTTCTGAAAAATAAGAAAAGTGGTTTAATTTCAATTCAAAGCCCAAATATGGAAGTACTACTCACCTCATGGGGTTATTAGCTGAAATTACTTCTGAACATGTGATAGGATTGAAAAATTTGAATGTAGCATTCTCGCGTAAATTATTACCTAACTTATAAATGGACTGGCTCACTGTCTTTTCTCCTTTCCTGAAATATGCTCCTATAAGGCATTCTACCTTTGCTGCTTTTCATTTAAAATATGCCTAGATAGTTTTGAGGGGTGAGCTGTCTCGAAATCAAGTATATTAATTTGCAAAGAAGAACTCAAGTTAATTCATTTAAAAGAACCTATATTAGTTTATAGATAAAATTTGAACAAATAAACTATGCTTAATAATCCTCTTCAAGATTTGCAAATTATACCTCCATGGAATGATGATAAAAAATTCGAACAGTTTATTTTGGACTATTATAATGAGTTAGATAATGTGAGGAATTATTCTCTCTATGGAAGATCTGGACAGAAACAATATGGAATTGACATATATTCTACTGACAAAGAAACGGTCATTCAGTGTAAGTTACGTTTGATTGAAAATCAAACTAAAGACAAAATTCGAAAAGGACTAATTAAAGAGTTGAAAGAGGATTTTCAAAGCTTTTTAGAATTCAATGCAAAGCACAATTCTAAGTTTACTAAATTTATTTTTGCAACTACTTCGGCACCTGATGTTGAGATCGATGACGAATGCATAAAACTTAGTTTAAATAACCTCGGTATTACGGTAGAATACTGGCATTGGAATAAATTAATGCAAAATCTTCCAGATGCCATAAGGGATAAATATTATAAGGATTTCATTACTAGGATAGATGACTATTATTATGAAATAGATGAAGGGGCAGAGATTAAACCTTTAGCTATTCAATATAATTTTGATTACGCTTTGCCCATTATAGATAGAATATATAATTTTTTTGATTATGTACATAATCAACTTGGTTACGTTCCAATTAATATATTAAAAAACAGTTATCCTTTTAAGAAGTCTGATACATACTATCCTTATTATTCCATTTTTACATTAACAACTGACAATGATGACTTTTTTGAGCTATTAAAATCTTTAGACATTACAGAAAATAGCGTTAAGACAAAAAATAGAGATATTCTACTAAGTGTGAAAGGAGCATTAAGAAAAATAAAGTATATACTAGAAGTACTTTCGTCACAACTTATATTCCATATCCGACATTCTAAAAGTCATGAAGTGTTAAGTATTAGATATTCGCATGAAAAAGCCTGTAAATGTGTTCGATGCACATTTGATAGGCAAGAATACAATAATACAATACGATTACTAAATAAAAAGCCTAGGAGTATTGAACTTAAGCTAAAATATGCATATACTCATTATCAAATGGGCCACTTCCTTAAAGCATATGAATATTATGAGCAAGCATCAAAATTAGCAACGAAGAAGAAGAAATATTTACTTTATGCAACAATTCAATATTCTTTATCTAAGCTTTATATACATATTAGGAATGAGTATTGGAATGAACAAGAAGCAATTCAACCTATAAAAAAGCTGAAAGCTATTAATCTCTATAAGGTTCTGCGGGAAGTGAAAAATGAAAATAGTGAAGTCGTCTCTTGGATTTTTAATACAAATTTCTTCACAACCAAATTTGAGGAAATCAATGATTTAGTAAATAAAATTAGAGACACTTATTATAATCAGTTAAAAGGTGGATTCAGTTCGAACAACCATATATGGGAGTTGATAAATAGATATGCAGAACTAGATAGTTTTTTGGAATTAAATTACATCGTTTACAATCAGTTTACAGAATTTCAAAAGCTTACTAGAATCTTTATTGAAGGGCTTTTTATTTCATATGGAATTCGGTCTGAAGGTACAAGCAGATTAGAACAATTTGATGATTGGATTCTTCAAAAGATACTAGCTAACGGAAAGCCCGAAGACGTAAAGAAGTATTTCTTTAGATATGAATTAAGACCAATAGACTACGAACCAACCTCAGGTTCTGGTAGTACATTTATCGACGTTGCAAATAATTTATTTATCAACAAAACTCTCTATGTATCCCAATTTGAAACCTCTGAACATCCGAACTTTATTTTTTGGGATAAATATGATAGAATTTTAAATAACACTCTTATTTTATTGGCTATTCTAGAAATAGATAAGAAAGAAGTAAGAAGAATTGCCAAAAATATTTATCTGTTTCTAAAAGATTTTACACCTATAAATAAATCTTATATAGACAACTTGACCTTGTTTTTAGATAAAAAAGGAGATATTCTCGAGGGTGAAACCTTATATGTTTTTCTTGAATTATATTTAAAAGATGGGATTTATCATAATGAGCGATACTTAGAAGTCATTGTCACTAAATTAATCAATAATAATCAAAATATATCTTTCCCACAGGAGTTTCAAAAGCAGTTTATTGAAAATGAGTTAGGCATTTGTCTAGTCTGCGGTTTCAAACATCGTCAATTTTTGATGCCTCATCTTTACCTTTTGATTAAAGATACAGGATTTAAAAATAAAATGAGAGTAGCATTGCAGAACGAACTAATTCTGAATTTTAATCCAAACGTTTATTATAATTCCGCTATCAACGATATGATTTCCGACGACGGCATGTTCAATATGTTTGTTGATTCAATTTCGCCGAAGATGGATAAATTGAATCTGAAAAATGTTATTTTGAAAACTCAAAGTAATAGGAATAGAGAACTTAATAACCTAATTAATTTATGTTTTCAAAAAGATATTGACTTACAACAAAATAAGTTCAAGCAATTTAAAGGACTCAACGATTATTATGATTGGCTGCTAGACTTGAAAAACTTCGATTATGATAAGTTTGATCCTTTCTGGACAATAGAGTATCCTACCGTATATTACTATAAAGAGTTTGCCAAACATTCAATTATTAAAGAGAAAATTGGAGAACGATTGATGGAGAAAAAGGACTTAAGATTGGAGAAGGTTTTTATTGAGTTGAGCTTAATTAAATAAAGATGTAATATCGCAATCCAAGAGAAACGATTTATATCTTTATTATTTTTTCACTACAACGACTAATATTAGGTTAAGTATTTCTAATTTTGGATTCTAATCAATTGTTCCTAGTTCGATCGTTTAGACCTACCAGCAACAATGTAGGAATATTTAAGTGCTTGAGTATTTTGGAATAATTTCATTGGAAACATTGCATGATGATATAATTTATGGGTAAAATAGCTAAATATAGCAGAGTGAAAAAGCTTGGAAGCGGCGGAAATGGCGAAGTATACGCAGTGAAATTGGGTCAGGATATAATGGCGATGAAGACCCTGAAGGACTTTTCTAAAACGAACAAGTATGCTCGATTTAGGGATGAGGTCAATGCTCTCAGCGAAATGGGTCCTATGGCTAATGTTGTAAGAATTCTCGATTTTAATCTGCCGGAAAGTCCTCAGAGACAAGACGTCCCATTTTATGTAATGCCGGTAGGAGTGCCTTTGGTAAATTATTTGGAAGGTAAAAGTCATAAACTCATTTTTCAGTTGTTCCTTAAAATCGCAAAGGCTGTTGCTGAACTACATAAGAAGGGATATACACATCGGGATATCAAACCTGAAAACCTTTTGTTCATAGATCAAGAGCCTGTGTTGTCAGATTTCGGACTGGTCAGTTTTCCGGACAAAACATATAAGTCAGTCTATAATGAGAAAATTGGCCCTCAATGGACTATTGCACCCGAAATGCAACGAACGTCTTCTACTGCTGAGTTTATGAAAGCAGATGTTTATTCTCTTGCAAAGACATTGTGGATTTTGATCACTGGAAGAAAACTGAGTTTCGAAGGACAGTATATTCGTAATAGCAATATTTCGATCAATTGCTATGTTGATGTGATGGTGAATAAAATGACCGATGCCGGAGGATGGTATTATCATTCAACAGTAATTTTGGACAAACTTTTAAGTACCTCCACCGACAATGATCCGAGTAGGCGACCATCTGCGGAAGAGTTTTATGAGACTTTGAAATTCTGGTTTGAATCCAATGAAGATTTTATGATACGAAATCCCTATGAATGGGAGGAAGCACTGGAGGTGATTTTTCCTCACGGTATACCCGATACTTGTAAATGGAATAGTCCAAGACAAATATTCTCTGTTCTCTCGGTACTTACTAACTATGACAACCTCAATCATTTCTTCTACCCCGACAGAGGGGGGGGAGATATGAAGAGTGTCGAACTCATCCATAATGATACATATCTCGCGATTAATAACAATACTTTAATTTCTCCCAAAGTTTTGATATTCAGGAGTCATGGTGTTGCTAATCTTAGTTATTTTAGGTTAGTGGTAAATGAGAGTGAAGCATTTGGACAAGATGAAGATGGACGGGAAGATTATATTGCAGATGGCGATTTTAATTATATCACTTCAAGTGGAGAGAGGAAAATAGACGGTGTTTTAGTTACTAGATACCTAAAGGGGAGTTTCATTTTTATTAACAAGTGTTCTAAAATAAATAATATCAAAGGTAGGTATCGGGAGGATCTTTATGTGGATGGTTATACTGCGATTCATAATAAGATATCTGAAGATGAATATCATGAGATGTTGGGGAATTATAAATGAATTAATGTTTTCGCAGGGCCTTAGTTTAATATTTAATTGGCCAAGTCGATTTGGCTGATATTTATATTGGAGATCAAACAAACAGAATGTTTAATAATTCTGAGCCTTGACATCATTCGGAAAACTAGCAACATCATCGCGGAAAATAAGAGACAAGCATTTTATTTCAATGATTTACTAAAAGATTTTGAAGTTTATCGTTTTTACGATACGAGTGACAGTTGGGTCATGGCGGAACTGGACCCAAAAAAAGTTGGAAAGCGTCTATTCGTGTTCGATTTTTTTTTTAATGTAATTACACTGGCTTTAACGAGTTTAGAGAGGTATTCGCGTTATCTTATTTAGGTCATCTCTAAATTGGTTCGATTTCAATATGTCTTGAATCACAGAATAGTTCGGTACTACCGAACATTACTGAAGAAAGATCTTCCCTATTTCATAGTTTCGATATTTTAATTAAATCTTCTCTAAATTGATTCGACTTTAATATGTCTGGGAGTACAAATTAGATTACGGTATGCAAAAGGCATATCGTAATCTTTTTAAAAACTGCTTTAAAAGCGGTTTCTGATAGGCTACAGGTTAACGTCTGATATCAGTTAGTACAAACTTACTACAAACTAATTTTCAGCTATGTCAAACCTAAAGAACACTGTAGCAATGTTCACTTTTTCTTCTAAGCTGTGGTTTAACACCAGTCCCAAAGCGGTTTCTAAAAAAGATGGGTATGTTTCTTTATACCTGCAGGTTTATATTGGCAAAAAAGGGATCAATGCCAAATGTTGTAGAGGAGGTGTGATTAAAGCTACTAATCGATTCTGGCAAAGAGCAAGATATCACCAGCAGTATCAGCCAATGGCACAATCGGATTAATGAACTGTTTATTGTCACTGAATTACAAATGGAGGTCTGAACAGTATTGGAGGGCTATATTTATTTTTTGCTATAATGGAAACAGCATTGCAATATTACGCATTTTTGATCTTTGCCTTTAGTGCCGGACACTTCATAAACCAGTCTATGTTCACCAGTTATCCTCCTTGACCAAAAACCGTTTAAGTCGTGTTTCAATGGCTCAGGTTTTCCAATGCCGGCGAAGGGAGTACTACGAATGGACTTTAATAAGTCGCGAATTTTACTGGGAACATCAGCGTCATTTTCTAACCAATACTCAAAATCTTCCCAGCCGATTTCGGTGAATTCAAATTTCATAAATAACGCTTATTTATTAGCCTAAACTAAATGCTTTGGTTTTACCGCTTTTTAATTGCGCTATAGATTCGTCAAGCCTAGCTCGGTTGGCAGAGGTAGAAAGCAAATGTGCCGTTTCATTGAGTGAATTGTATTCCCTGAATAGAGAGAATTACCACTGCATCTTCCTCCTTATTACGGGTATAGCTTTCATGGTTGAATAATCTTGTACGTTCAAAAGTACGCATAATCGTACAATTATTAAAATGAGAATTGTTTGATGCATTTGTCCTACCACTTTTCATATTGGCAATGTTTTCGGAAAAGTTTTTGTTGATGTACCTAGGTTTTGCCTTTATTTTTTTCGGTGAAGGGTTAAGTTAGCAGCGATCCGATGTGCCGATAAGTATTGATGAGCACACCTGTGGGCGTGGTCTTCGTGCTGACGAGAGCGAGTTCTCGCGGGTTGGCAATGTCCGAAAATAGGCGTTTGCCCCGGCTCAGCAAGACCGGGTAGACGATCAGCACAATCTCGTCGACCAGTCCCTGGTCGGGCATCAAAACGGATGTCAGCGTTGAACTTCCCCAAACGATCAGGTCAGGGCCTTCCGTTGACTTGAGACTGCGAATACCTTCTATAATATCATCGCCCAGGTTTCCAACTGGCCCCCATTCGAGGTTGTCAGGTCTGTGGGTCGCGACGTATTTCGTCGCAGCATTCAGACCGTTCGCCATCGGACTATTTCCAGCCTTTGGCCAGAAGCCGGCCCAAATATCGTAGGTGCGGCGGCCAAGCAGTAGATCAAAGCCCGTGCCTTGTGCCTCGATGACGGCCTCTAACCCAGCCGGGCTTCGATATGGTGTCGTCCATTCGCCATTTGCGTAGTCTCCGCCATGTTCGATTACGCCGTCCAGCGAGATATGTTCAAAGATCCTGATCTTTCTCATTTTGCTATTAGTTTAATGTTTGTATGACATTGAAATAGAATGTTTCGTCAAAACGATTTTTGTATTAATTGCTAAACACCCAATACCCATCTCACATCAAAATAATCAATGACTTCAATTAACTGCAGCTCCTCATCATTTATGATGGAAAGATTCTTTTTATCCGATTCCAGTTTTTCAATTAGCTCTCTTCTATCATAGGGGTTTTCGCACTGCAAATAAATAGAATATAGTTCCCGATTTTTCTTCCTTCGTTGTGCACTAGGTCCGAACCATGAATAATTATCTTTTCAGATACTAAGGAACCGCTAACGACAGGGAGCTCTCTGTAACCCTGTATTTCTTTTTCGAAAGTTTCAAATTGCAATAGGCCCCCAAAGCAGCTTTGGTAGAATGTGAGAGCCTGTTTACAATTTCCGAAAAATGTTATGAAAACTGCACTTATTAATTTATCATGGGGATGCTTAATCATATAGTTAGATTAAGCATCCGGGATTTCAGGCTCTACCAATTTTACTAGCTTCTCAAGCGAATCCTGCCAACCTAAATAGCACATTTCAGACGGTATTGCCTCAGGAATTCCCTCTTGTACTACTTTAAGTTCTGTACCGCACAATACTTTTTTCAACCATACAGTCGTGGTCATTTCTCCAGGTAAATTAGGGTCGTCAAATCTATCACTGTATTTAATCATTTCATTGGTTTTTATTTCAAGATACTCTCCTCCAAAAGAATGTCCATTACCTGTACCAAAATTGATAAAGGTCATCTTATATTGACCACCCACTTTAAAATCCATTTGTTGTACGGTGCATATGAAGCCATAAGGCGGCAGCCAGGTTGAATGTGCTGCAGGATCCGAAAATGCCCGAAATACCTTTTCGGGACTTGCCTTAATTACCCTGTGTAATGAAACCGAATTGTTTGCCATTTTTATTGAATTTAGATTTGTGATTAATTAATTATTTTACAATAAGCCTTAGCCATAATAATGCTGAATTTTATTGTTATAAATATAAGAAGCAGCGAGAATACCCAACACCACAATAGGCATGAGCATATAGCCAATGTTCTGGTCTACATATGCATGGCTGATGAATGCAAAGATTAAATTAAATGTAAGTCCTGCATATGCCCATTCTTTTAACGTGGTTGGTGTTTTAGGATATGAAATAGCAAAAACACCGAGTACTTTGCAGATGATAAGTACATGGGCAAAGTAATCTGAATAGCCCAGGGGTTTCGTACCTACAGTTGCATACTGCGGTGCAAATAACAGGGTGCCAAGCGGCATTACAGCTTCCCAAAGTATTATGATGCCAGTTGCCACCCAAAAGATTGTTTTATTCTTTTTCATTTATTTGTTTTTTAGTTGATAACGATTTTACTATTCAAAAATACAATAGACTTTAAAATTTCACAGGTTGTAAAAACGACAACCTTAAGGGGTAATTATGACAAACTATTTTAATATCTTTATAGTTTAAAATGACTTAGTAATGCGAATTTCAGTCTTTGTGCCAGAATTTGGGGTAATTGAAGCCGTTACACCACCATATAGAAGCTTTCTAACAGCTAATGAATTTTTAACCGCATTTGGTAAAAAGCCAATTTTTGAGGTTGAATACGTAGGCCTAAACGAATATGTACCTGCCAATAATGGTGAGTACACCATAAAAACCGATAGGTTATTGAAGGATGTAACAACAACGGATTTACTTTTTATACCTCCAACATTTGGCGATACCTCTAAGGGAATAATTGCCAACGCAGAGGCGATACCTTATTTTAAACAATTACACAGGAATGGCTCGAGCTTGGCCAGTTTGTGTGTTGGTGCTTTTCTGCTAGCTGAAACAGGTTTATTGAATGGTAAAAAATGTTCTACACATTGGGCGCATATTAACGAGTTTAGAGAAAGATACCCCGATGTGGAAGTAGAAGACGGAGCTATTATAACAGCGCATGATAATATTTACAGTAGTGGGGGAGCAAGTAGTTTATGGAATTTAATATTATACCTAATTGAAAAGTTTGCTGACAGGGAAATAGCTGTAATGATTGCAAAATATTTTGCTTTAGATATTGGGAGGGATAGCCAATCTCAATTCGCTATATTCAGAGGTCAAAGAAACCATGGAGATGCTGATATTCAAATAGTGCAGGATTATATTGAAAAACACTATGATGATAAAATAACAATAGAAAAGTTGGCAAGTTTAATTAATACTGGCCGTAGAACCTTTGAAAGGAGATTTAAAGTGGCTACCAACAACACACCTGTAGGTTATATACAAAGAGTGAGAATAGAAGCGGCTAAACTTTCTTTTGAGGGCTCGCGAAAGAATATATCGGAAATTATATTTAATGTAGGTTATACTGATACGAAAGCATTTAGAGACATCTTTAAAAAGATTACAGGGCTGACACCAATTGAGTACAGAGATAAGTTTGCTAGGGTGGCAACTGAGGTGTAATTGACTAAGAAAGAACAAACTTCGATGCTCTTTCCAAAAATACTGTAATAAACGTAGGTGCTATGACAACTAAATTACTGATTTATAAGACTGGCATCGTTGTTATCGGGGCAGGACAAGCGGGGCTGTCATCCGCTTATTACCTTAAAAAGAGCGGCTTAGAACTTGGGCATGATTTTATTGTGCTTGATCAATCCACTCATCCGGGAGGCGCATGGCAATACCGCTGGCCCTCATTAACACTCAGTACGGTCAACCGGATTCATGACTTGCCAGGTTTGTCTTTTGCAGATACCATCCCTGATAACCGCGCGTCAGAAGTTCATGCCAATGTAGCCGTACCCCGCTATTTTGAAACCTATGAAAACACTTTTGATTTATCTGTATATCGACCAGTGAAGGTCAAGGTGGTCTGCGAACGGGATGAGCGCCTGCGAATCGAAACTGATAAAGGCTTTTTTTCAGCGCAAGGAATCATCAACGCCACTGGTACATGGGACAAGCCCTATATTCCGAAATATCCTGGTGCCTCACTTTTCGAAGGTATACAGTTACATACGCGAGATTATCAAAGGGCTGAAGCCTTTGCCGGTAAGCATGTGCTTATCGTAGGCGGAGGTATATCAGCCATACAGTTGCTGGATGAAATTTCGCAGGTAACGACCACGACCTGGGTAACGCGCACACCGCCCGTTTTCGAGGAAGGACCGTTTACTGAGGAACGTGGCCGCGAGGCAGTAGCCATCGTGGAAGACCGTGTCCGACGAGGTTTGCCGCCAGGTTCGGTGGTATCGGTTACAGGCTTACCTGTAACACCGGCAATCAAAGCCATGCTCGAGCGGGGAGCTTTAAATCGGCAGCCTATGTTTAGCGAGATCGAGCAGACGGGTGTTCGCTGGGAAGATGGACATACCCAGAAAGTCGATGTCATCCTTTGGTGTACAGGTTTCCGTAGTTCACTTGACCATTTGATGCCGCTCATGTTACGGGAGCCCGAGGGTGGTATTGCCATGGCAGGCCGATTGGCAACGATGGTGGCCAAGGATCCCAGGATCCATCTGGTAGGTTACGGACCATCGGCTTCTACCATTGGTGCTAACCGCGCGGGCCGGGCCGCTGCAGAAGAATTGACGGCTTACCTGGGGTTAGGGAAATAATTTCTTTTATAGAATATTTTCCTGGATACAACAACAAGTTATCTGTAATAAGTATTCGTCGGGTATTGTAAAAATTAACCAGCCCACCTAAATAAATAAAGGATAAAATACAGCCTTTTAATTTATCCTTTAGCAGTGATTAACCTATCCAGTGAGTATTTTCCACTTCCGGTGAGCAATAACATCATATAAACAAGCAAGTAATGCAATCCCATTTCCTGTTTGGCAAAAGGATCTCCACCATGTACCAAAAAAACAGCTACCAGCATCGTAACGATAAGCGGAATTACGGCTATTCTGGTTCCAAGTCCGAATAAAATAAGAAGGGAACATACCACTTCGGCGAAAATGGCGAGTCCTAAACTCAGTTCTGCTCCCAAGCCCATCAGATCCATAAACTGAACCGGCGTTTCCCTAAAGAATGCAATTTTAGGAATGCCATGGGTAAGCATTAATACGGCGATGCTGATACGAGCCAGAAGTATGACAATATCTATGCTTTCAGATGAGCGGTTAATGCTAAAAACTTTTTTCATTACAGACTGATTAAAATTATTAAAGTCTTCAAACTTCGGAAAACGATATGCGGCTTTCGTTCACATAGGTTAAGAAAATGATAGAGATGAAAAGATCCTACTTGACAGAAAGAAATCTCTTAACTAAATTTCAGAGACGATCTCTTTTCGGATCCGGCTCAGCGATTGGGGTGCAATCCCTAGATAGGAAGCTACCAAGTACTGTGGAATACGCTGAATAAAGTGAGGGTATAGTTGTGAAAATTCAATGTAGCGGTGTTTAGCATCCTCGCTGGTGGTTTTGGCAATGCGATGATGCAAAGTGGCAAGTGAGTTCTGGAGTAGAATACGAAAAAAGCGGTCAAAAAGCGGATGGCTTTTGCAGAGTTTGTCAAAGTTTTCCTTATTAAGAAGCAATGCCCGTGTAGGTTCCAGGGTTTCTATATTGAAGACTGCAGGTTTGTTGGTAAAGTAACTAGAGGCATCGGTGATCCAATAATTTTCTATGGCAAACTGAATTGCATTCTTGTCACCCTTTTCATTTATATAGTAAGAATAACATGAGCCTTGTAGAATGAAGTATTGATATTTACAGGATTCTCCCGCTTCAGCCAGGAACTCTTTTTTATCAAATGATTTTTCAAAGGTAAGCTCTATGAACGTTGAAAGCATCTCCTCAGGAATCTTCTCCCCTAATGTTTTTTCTATGGTATTTCTAATCAATTCTTCCATCATGTGTTTTACATCAAGTAAAATACGTGATTTTTAACGGCTTTTTGATAATATATTTACAGGTTTTGGTCGCCATGAATGCAGGCTTGGATTATCAGATCATAAGAGATACTATCTTTACCCATCCTTCCATGACTGAGGCATTTAATGACTTATTTTCTTTGATATAAAGTTTTAAATAGGTTTCAATAATATCGCCCAGCGAACATCTTCATTGGATTTTAGCTGTAAGTACGTATCTTTGTAATAAATACACGTGCTATGGCTACCAAATTGACACTTACAGTTGAAGAAAGCGTTATAAAGCGGGCGAAATCTTACGCTAAACATACTGGCAGAAGTTTATCTGAGCTAATTGAGAATTACCTTGATACGCTTACCGACGAAAACAGGGATGCACACCAGATTTCTCCAAAGTTGGAAAAACTGGCAGGCTCGGTTAAACTGCCAGACGATTTTGACGAAAAGGCAGCATTAAATGCTTATTTTGAAAATAAGCATCTATAATTTATTCGCATGAAAAAAGTATTTGTTGATACGAATATCCTGATAGATCTTCTTGCGAACAGGCCACCCTTTAGTAAATTCGCCATAGAAATTTTCGATCTTGCTGAAAGAAACAAAGTCAAATTGTTTACATCATCGCATTCTTTTGCAACCACTCATTACTTACTTAAAAAATACATAGGAGAGAAAGATTTAAGGGTTCTATTGCATTCCTTATTGGATTATATTGATCTTACTGCTATCGATCTGCCTATCATTAAAAAAAGTCTTTTGTCTAACCATAAAGACTTCGAAGATGCAATTCAAATATTTGCTGCAAATTCAATAGGGAATTTGGACTTTATTGTCACTAGGAACATAAAGGACTTTAAAAATGCAGGGGTTAACGTTTTGCCACCAGATGAATTACTTCTCCATTTAAGATGAAATTTAAAGTTACTACGGTCAGTACATTGTTGCTGGAATGACATTATTCGTTCAGATAAGGTAAACGAGCGAACAAAAGAATTGAAGGTATCGAAAGCAAAATCTTGCTAAAAATGATAATGGAAATTGACAAAGGTATATGTCTGATGAAGTACAGGCAATTTATTGCTTGCGACCGTTGTAATTTGTAAATTCATTACATTTACAGTTTCTAAGAGAAAATCATGTTGATCTGAATGAAGATTAGATTGAGTTGCTGTTGTTTTTCTCCCATTCATCGACGGATATTACCCCTAGTTCAGGTCGTGCTTTTCCTTCTAAAATAGAAATAAATTCCAGCTGATGACCATCCGGATCTAAGAAATAGATCGCTACTGCCGGCATCCATGCAAATACCATTGGCTGTTCTGATCCATCTTTTAAAAAGTTATAAGGTTTTAGTTTATTTGCCTTTAAAAAGTTCACAGATTTATTTAATACATCTTCTTTATTGCAGCGAAAAGCAAAATGTCGCTTGTCGATTGCATTTTTAGGTTTTTCCCAAAGTCCAAGCATAGCTTCTTTAGGCTTTCCTATCCAAAAAAAAGCAATCTTACGGCTTTCTTCATAATGGCATTGTTCTAACCAAGAACATTTTTATAAAACTCAATGGAGTTTTGGAGATTTTCAACATAAATATGTGTTTCGTAAAGGCCCGTAATCATTTCTTCTCGGTTTTATTGTAAGTAAGTAGTTGGCAAAGGTAAATTTTTGTTTATTGCAGTTGTCTTGTTTCAATCAGATATGTATTCTATTTGACAATTCACTATGGGTTTTGTCTCACTTTGGTTTGGTACTAATTTCAGTCTTTCCCTCATGTTCCTTGTATGCCATTTTTTGTTTTATAAATTAACTCATAATTTTCAATAATTAATTTTTTTGTTGTTATATTGGTTTTGGATTTATTGATGCAAACATAAAGCGGCTTTTTTGACTTTTAAAACGTTGATACGAATTGATAGCCGGTGATACCAATTGCAACAGATTGCTAGTTAGAGTCTGTCTTCTGACAGCTTCAGAACGGTAGCTGATAGTTCCGGAACGGCGGGTGAGAAGAATTGATCGGTCTCAATTTTTGACCCGGTGTAGAACCGCCGGATACCTCGTGGATACCTGGTTCTACATGCACCCGTATTATGTCCGTACAACGTTCATTATACCTTCATTGGTTTGCCGTCTTTTGGCGGTTTTAACATAAACGGATTATCAATCCGTGTCATTGGCGATCAAAACGTGTCATTAGCTATCAATCACTGTCATCACCGATCAATTCTTCTCAAAGTTTGTTTGCTCCCAGAAAAGCCTCAATCTTTGCATCTGGTTTTGGATTGATTCGTTCTTTGAAATTTTTGGACATTGAAATTTTTATCGATAAGCAGGCCC
>Ga0160468_100089_pt1 | contig 109279 bp, 80 predicted proteins | sample HID1972K_E11MG_FD_108234 | JGI IMG/M metagenome (GOLD analysis project Ga0160468, IMG submission 108234) | Enriched pill bug-associated microbial communities from UW Madison campus, WI, USA - HID1972K_E11 MG | ecosystem: Host-associated > Arthropoda: Insects > Digestive system > Unclassified ... | reverse complement strand
GCGCGTTGGGCATGGCCCCGGCGCCAGCCTTCGCCGAGCAGGTGCGCCACTTCAAGCTTGCCCACACCCATGAAACCCGCAACACCTGCCCGTATTGCTCGGTCGGTTGCGGGTTGATCATGTACAGCCAGGGCGATACTGCGAAGAACGTCGCGCAAAACATCATTCACATCGAGGGCGACGCCGACCACCCGGTCAACCGTGGCACCCTCTGCCCGAAAGGCGCAGGCCTGCTTGACTTCATTCACAGCCCCGGCCGTTTGCTCTACCCGCAAACGCGCAAGCCGGGCAGCAGTGAATGGACGCGGATCAGTTGGGACGAAGCGCTCGATCGCATCGCCGACCTGATGAAAACCGACCGCGACGCCAACTTCATCGAGAAAAATGCCAACGGGCAGACGGTGAATCGCTGGCTGAGCACCGGGTTCCTCGCCGCGTCGGCAGCGTCCAACGAAGCCGGTTACATCACTCAGAAGGTGATTCGCAGTCTCGGCATGCTGGGGTTCGATAACCAGGCGCGTGTCTGACACGGCCCGACGGTGGCAAGTCTTGCCCCGACGTACGGCCGTGGAGCCATGACCAATACCTGGACCGATATCGCCAACGCGAATCTGATCCTGGTGATGGGTGGCAACGCCGCAGAAGCGCATCCGTGCGGCTTCAAATGGGTGACCGAGGCCAAGGCGCACAACGCTGCGCGGCTGATCGTCGTCGATCCGCGTTTTACCCGGACCGCTTCGGTGGCCGACTACTACGCGCCGATCCGCACCGGCACCGACATCGCCTTTATGGGCGGCCTGATCAATTACCTGCTGACCGAGGACAAGATCCAGCACGAGTACGTGCGCAATTACACCGATATGTCGTTCATCGTCAGAGCAGGCTACGGCTTCGAAGACGGCATTTTCAGTGGCTACGACGCAGAGAAACGCAGCTATACCGACAAGTCCGGCTGGGGTTACGAGATGGGCGACGACGGCTTTGTCAAAGTCGACCCGACGCTGCAAGACCCGCGCTGCGTCTATCAATTGATGAAGCAGCATTACAGCCGCTACAACATCGACCTCGCCAGCCAGATCTGTGGCATGCCGGTCGATGCCATGCAGAAAATCTGGGAAGAAATCGCCACTTGTTCGATTCCGGGCAAGACCATGACGATTCTCTACGCCCTCGGCTGGACCCAGCACTCGATCGGCGCGCAGATCATCCGCAGCGCGGCGATGGTGCAACTGTTGCTGGGCAACGTCGGCATGCCCGGCGGCGGGGTCAACGCCTTGCGCGGTCACTCCAATATTCAGGGGCTGACCGACCTAGGCTTGCTCTCCAACGCACTGCCGGGCTATCTGACCCTGGGTCAGGACAGCGAGCAGGACTACAACGCCTTCATCCACAAACGTACGCAAGTGCCGCTGCGTCCGGGACAACTGTCGTACTGGCAGAACTACAGCAAATTCCACGTCAGCCTGATGAAGTCGTGGTACGGCGCTAACGCCACGGTCGAGAACAATTGGTGCTACGACCATTTGCCGAAACTCGACATTCCCAACTACGACGTCCTGAAGATGTTCGACCTGATGAGCCAGGGCAAGGTCAACGGCTACTTCTGCCAAGGCTTCAACCCGATCGCTGCGCTGCCGGACAAAAACCGTGTAATGGGCGCACTGGCCAAGCTGAAATGGCTGGTAGTGATGGACCCGCTGGCCACCGAAACCTCGGAGTTCTGGCACAACGTCGGCCCGTACAACGATGTGAAAACCGACGAAATCCAGACCGAAGTCATTCGCCTGCCGACCACTTGTTTTGCCGAAGAGGACGGCTCACTGGTCAACAGCAGCCGCTGGCTGCAATGGCACTGGAAAGGCGCCGACGGCCCGGGCGAAGCGCAAACCGACATCCGCATCATGAGTGAATTGTTCCTGCGCCTGCGCAAGCGTTATCAGGCCGAGGGCGGCAAATTCCCCGATCCGCTGCTGAAACTGACGTGGCCGTACAAGATCGCCGACGAACCTTCGCCGGAGGAATTGGCCAAGGAAATCAACGGCAGCGCCGTGGCTGATTTCACCGATGCCGCAGGCGTTGCGGTGAAGGCCGGCTCGCAACTGGCCGGATTCGGCTTGCTCAAGGATGACGGCAGCACCGCGTCCGGCTGCTGGATCTTCGCCGGCAGTTGGACCGAGGCAGGCAACCAGATGGCGCGGCGTGACAACAGCGATCCGTTCGGCATGCACCAGCACTTGGGCTGGGCGTGGGCCTGGCCGGCCAACCGGCGGATTCTCTACAACCGTGCTTCGGCGGACGTCGCCGGCAAACCGTGGGACCCGAAAAAACGCCTGGTGTGGTGGAACGGCAAGGCCTGGACCGGCACCGACGTACCGGACTACAAAGCCGACGTGCCGCCGGAAGCCGGGATGAACCCGTTCATCATGAACCCCGAAGGCGTGGCGCGGTTCTTCGCCGTCGACAAGATGAATGAAGGTCCATTCCCCGAGCACTACGAGCCGTTCGAAACACCGATCGGCATCAACCCGCTGCACCCGCAAAACAAGAAAGCCACCAGCAACCCGGCGGCACGGATCTTCGATTCGGTCTGGGAAACCCTCGGCGAGGCCAAGGACTTCCCGTACGCCGGCACCAGTTACCGGCTCACCGAGCATTTCCACTTCTGGAGCAAGCATTGCAAGTTGAACGCAATTGCCCAACCCGAGCAGTTCGTCGAAATCGGCGAAGTGCTGGCGAAAGAGAAGGGCATTGCTGCCGGAGATCGGGTGCGCGTCAGTTGCAAACGCGGGTTTATCGAGGCGGTGGCGGTGGTGACAAAAAGGATCCGGCCGCTGCAGGTCAACGGCCAGGTCGTGCATCAGATCGGCATCCCGCTGCATTGGGGTTTCACCGGCCTGACGCGTCACGGTTACCTGACCAACACCCTGGTGCCGTTCCTCGGCGATGGCAATACACAGACCCCGGAATCCAAGTCATTCCTGGTCAACGTGGAGAAACTGTAAATGGCCAGCCAAGACATCATTGCCCGCTCGGCCACCACCACGGTGCCGTCATCGGTGAGGAATCAGGAAGCGGTGGCCAAGCTGATCGACACCACCAAATGCATCGGTTGCAAGGCCTGCCAGGTTGCCTGCTCGGAATGGAACGAGCTGCGCGACGAGGTCGGCCACAACCACGGCACCTACGACAACCCGCAAGACCTGAGCGCGGACACCTGGACGTTGATGCGTTTCACCGAACATGAAACCGACGCCGGCAACCTCGAGTGGCTGATCCGCAAGGACGGCTGCATGCACTGCGCCGAGCCCGGTTGTCTGGCGGCGTGCCCGAGCCCCGGCGCGATCATCAAACACGCCAACGGCATCGTCGATTTCGATCAGGATCACTGCATCGGTTGCGGCTATTGCATCACCGGTTGCCCGTTCAACATTCCGCGCATTTCGCAGAAAGATCACAAGGCCTACAAATGCACCTTGTGTTCGGATCGCGTGGCTGTGGGGCTGGAACCGGCCTGCGTGAAAACCTGCCCGACCGGTGCCATCGTCTTCGGCACCAAGGAAGACATGAAGGAGCACGCCGCCGAACGCATCGTCGACCTGAAAAGCCGTGGCTTCGAAAACGCCGGTCTGTATGACCCCGCAGGCGTTGGCGGCACGCACGTGATGTACGTGCTGCACCACGCTGACACGCCAACGATCTACGCCAACCTGCCGCAGGATCCGGCGATCAGTCCGTTGGTGGGGTTGTGGAAAGGCATCAGCAAACCCTTGGGCCTGTTGGCCATGGGCGCGGCGGTGTTGGCCGGGTTCTTCCATTACGTGCGCATCGGCCCGAACCGGGTCGAAGAAGATGAGCATCCAACGCCAGCCGACACCTCGGTGCATGTCGTTGATCCGGCGGTACACACCTTCGATCCACGCGGGGAGGACCGGCCATGAGCAACAAGACGATCCTGCGTTATACCGCCAACCAGCGTACCAATCACTGGCTGGTGGCGATCCTGTTTTTCATGGCCGGGTTGTCCGGGCTGGCGTTGTTTCATCCGTCGCTGTTCTGGTTGAGCAACCTGTTTGGCGGCGGGCCGTGGACGCGAATTCTGCATCCGTACATGGGAATAGCGATGTTCGTGTTTTTCCTCGGTCTGGTGCTGAGTTTCTGGCGCGCCAACTTCTTCATCAGCAACGACGGTAAATGGCTGCGGCGCATTGATCGGGTGCTGGTCAACGATGAAGAAAGCGTGCCGCCCGTGGGCAAATACAACGCCGGGCAAAAGCTGTTGTTCTGGACTTTACTGCTGTGCATGCTCGGGTTGCTGTTCACCGGGCTGGTGATCTGGCGCGCCTGGTTCAGTGCGTATTTCGGCATCACCGTGATTCGCTGGGCAATGCTGTTGCACGCGCTGGCCGGTTTCATTCTGGTGCTGAGCATCATCATTCACATCTACGCGGGGCTGTGGATCAAGGGTTCGGTGGATGCGATGCTGCATGGCTGGGTCAGCCGCGCCTGGGCGAAGAAACACCATGAACTCTGGTATCGCGAGATCACCCGCGATGAACGCCATCCGGACGTGCCGGAGCGACCGATCACCAAAAAGGGCTGACTTTTGCCAACCATTCTGGAACCTGGGGAAATCGAAGCGGCGGCGAGTTCGCCGCCGTTTCTGCATCTGCCGCCGCTTAACCTGTTCACCTTGCGCGCGCAACGGCTGGAGCAACTGGCCGAGGGGCATGCGCTGGCCGAGTATCTGCGCTTGATCGCCGGATTGTGCCGGGTGCAGCAGCAGGTGTTCGATGATCCACCGCTGGTGGCGCCGTTCGATCAGCAACGGATCGAAGCGTGTCAGCAGCATGGTTTGCCGCCGTTCGCGGCGGATACGTTGGTGCGCGAAGAGGGCTGGCAAGCTTATCTCGGCGCTGTTCTGCAGCGTTACCCGCCTTTGGGTCAACCCGCTGTCGTTGCAGCGGTGGACACGCTGCGCGCCGCCAGTTCCGGCCAGTTACGTTCGTGGGCGGTGGCGTTGGTCGGCGGTCAATATTCGATGGTGCCGGCGCAACTGGTGCCGTTTCTCGGCGCGGCATTGCAAACGGCGTGGAGCCATTGGCTGCTCAGTGCGCCGGATCTGAAACTCAGACCCGGCGACAGCCTCAGCCAATGCCCGGCCTGCGGTTCACCGGCGATGGCCGGGGTGATCCGCCATCGCGGCAAGCACAACGGTTTGCGTTATCTGGTGTGTTCGCTGTGTGCTTGCGAATGGCATGTGGTGCGGGTCAAGTGTGTGTATTGCGAGTCGAGCAAAGGTCTGGATTATCTGAGTGTCGAGGACGATCGTCACGCGGCGAATCAGGCGCCGTTGCGCGCGGAGGTTTGTCCCGGCTGCAACAGTTATCTGAAACTGGTGTATCTGGAAAACGATGCCGACGCCGAGGCATTGTCAGCGGATCTGAGCAGTTTGCTGCTCGATATGCGTTTGGCTCAGGATGGTTTTCAGCGCCTGGCACCGAATCTGTTGCTGGCTCCGGGAGACGAATGACCGGCAGCGTCTACACTCTTGGGCGATAGCGGTTGTCTCCAGGAGTGACTGATGTCCCTGCGGTTACCTTCCATTGATGGTCTGTTGCGTCATCCGGCGTGTGCGCCTTTGCTCGAACGTCACGGGCGTGAGTCGCTGCTGGCGAGTTTGCGGTGGTTGCTCGATGAATTGCGGCCCGGCGTGGTGAACGGGCACTTGTCTGCGATAGAAATCAGTCCCGAAGTGTTGGCCGGGCGCGTCGGCGAACGCCTGGCGCAGCAACAACGCAGCAACGTTCGGCGGGTGTTCAATCTCACCGGCACCGTGCTGCACACCAATCTTGGCCGCGCTTTGTTGCCCGATGAAGCCATCGACGCCGTGCAAATGGCCGCGCGTTATCCGCTCAATCTGGAGTTCGATCTGGCCAGCGGCAAACGCGGGGATCGCGACGATCTGATCGAAGGCCTGATCCGCGAACTGACCGGCGCCGAAGCCGTCACCGTGGTCAACAACAATGCCGCCGCCGTGCTGCTGACGCTCAACAGTCTGGGCGCGCGCAAGGAAGGCATCATTTCCCGGGGCGAACTCATCGAGATCGGCGGCGCCTTCCGCATCCCCGACATCATGGCCCGCGCTGGCGTGCGTCTGCATGAAGTCGGCACCACCAATCGCACCCACGCCCGCGACTATGAAGCGGCGATCAGCCCGCGCAGCGGTTTGATCATGCGTGTGCATGCGAGCAACTACAGCATCGAAGGCTTCACCGCCCGCGTACCGACTGCGGAACTGGCCGAGTTGGCCCATCGACATGGTTTGCCGTTGCTGGAGGATCTGGGCAGCGGCAGTCTGCTCGACCTGACCCGCTGGGGTTTGCCGGCAGAGCCGACGGTGCGTCAGGCGCTGTTCGATGGCGCGGACATCGTCACCTTCAGCGGCGACAAATTGCTCGGTGGCCCGCAGGCCGGGTTGATCGTCGGGCGCAAAGAGCTGATCGCGAAGATCAAGAAAAATCCACTGAAACGCGCACTGCGCGTGGACAAACTGACCTTGGCGGCGCTGGAAGCGGTGCTCGGTTTGTATCGTGACCCGGATCGTCTCGCTGAGCGCTTGCCGAGTTTGCGCCTGCTGACGCGCCCGCAAGCTGACATCTTCGCGCAGGCCCTACGTTTGCGGCCCTTGATGACTGAGTTGTTGGGTGAGCGCTGGCAGGTCAGTGCGGTCGAAGCCTTGGGCATGATCGGCAGCGGCAGCCAACCGGTGGCGCGTTTGCCCAGCGCGGCACTGTGTTGCCGCCCGCAAGTTTCCAAGCGCTTGCGCGGGCGTTGTCTGTTGAATCTCGAAGCGGCGTTGCGCGCCTTACCGATCCCTGTGCTCGGGCGGATTGACGACGATGCGCTGTGGCTGGATCTGCGTCAGCTCGACGATGAATCGGCGTGGCTCGCGCAATTGCCGCACCTGCAGGTCGCCCCGTGATCATCGGCACGGCGGGGCACATCGACCATGGCAAGACGTCGCTGCTGCAAGCCCTGACCGGGCAAACCGGCGACCGTCGCCCGCAGGAACGCGAGCGCGGGATGACCATCGACCTCGGTTATCTATATGCCGAACTTGAGCCGGGCGCCGGACTGAGCGGATTTATCGATGTGCCGGGCCACGAGAAATTCACTCACAACATGCTTGCCGGAGCGCAAGGCATCGATCTGGTGTTGCTGGTAGTCGCAGCGGATGACGGCGTGATGCCGCAGACGCGGGAGCATCTGGCGATTGTCGAATTGCTCGGCATTCCGCGCGCCGTGGTGGCGATCACCAAGTGCGACCGCGCCGAAGCGGGCAGGGTGGAAGAGGTGCAGCGACAAGTGCTCGACCTGCTCGCCCCGGGGCCGTTTGCCGAGGCGCCGATCCTGACCCTGTCGAGTCTGAGCGGGCAGGGCATTGATGGGTTACGCGAGGTGCTGCTGCAGACGCAACGTGAAGTGCTGGAACGCAACCGCGACGGCGGTTTTCGTTTGGCGATTGATCGGGCCTTCAGCGTTTCCGGCGCGGGCATTGTGGTCACCGGAACGGCGTTGTCCGGGGTGGTTTCTGTTGGCGACAAACTCACCCTCGGGCCTTCCGGAAAGTCGGTCCGGGTTCGCGGCTTGCACGCGCAGAATCAACCCGCCGAACAGGCCTTCGCTGGACAACGAGTGGCGTTGAATATCAGCGGCGAACGCCTTGAACTGGCGCAGATTCATCGTGGCCAGTGGTTGCTGGCGGAATGGCTAAATGCACCGACTCAGCGCGTTGACATTGAATTTCGACTGTTGCCCGGCGAACGCACCTTCGAACACTTTCACCCGGTGCATGTGCACCTTGGCACACAGGATGTGATTGCCCGCGTCGCGTTGCTCGAAGGCCCACGTTTGAGCGCCGGTGAACGCATGTTCGCGCAATTGCTGATCAACGCGCCGGTGCACGCGGTGAAGGGCGATCGCCTGATCCTGCGCGACTCCAGCGCCCAACGTACTCTCGGCGGCGGGCGCGTACTCGATCCCTTCGCCCCGGCGCGCCAACGCCGCAGCCCCGAGCGTCTGGCGCAACTGCACGCGTTACTGAGCAGCGACAGCCTCGAGCAAGCCTTGCCCGTGCTGTTAAATCACAGCGCCGGCGGCCTCGACCCGCAGCGACTGGAACGCCAATTCAATCGCCCGCGCTCGAGCTGGTCACTGCCGGAAAACGTAAGGTTGATCGAAACCCGTCAGGGCCCGGTGCTGTTCAACCTGCAGCGCTGGGGCCAGCTGAAATTCAACTTGCTGGAGCAACTGGCGAAGTTTCATGAACTGGAGCCCGACCAGATGGGCCCGGATCGTGATCGACTGCGGCGCTTCAGCGCACTGGCGCTGGAGCGGTCGACATTTGCCAGTCTGCTCGATGAACTACGCGAAGCGGGTGTGATCACCAGCACTGGCCCGTGGCTGCATCTGCCCGATCATCAGGTGCGCCTGAATACCGAAGACGAAAGCCTGTGGCTACAGATGCAGCCGTTGTTTGAAAACGCAGGATTCGATCCGCCGTGGGTACGCGATGTGGCGAAAATGCTCGGTCAGGACGATGCCGTGGTGCGCCTGCTGTTGCGCAAATTGGCGCGGCTGGGATTGATGCACCAGGTTGTGCGCGACCTGTTTGTCAGCGACACGGTGTTGCGGCAGATGGCCGCCGTCTTGTTGAAACTGGCCAAGGAAAATCCGTCGATCCAGGTGACAACCTTCCGCGATGCGCTAGGCTTGGGACGCAAACGCTGTATTCAGTACCTCGAATACTTCGACCGCCTCGGTCTGACCCGACGCCTCGGCGAGTCCCGCCAGATCCGCCCCGACAACGCGCTGGCTAACGCCTGCGCACACTGAGTTCAAGGAAGGCAATCGCGCCCGGTGGCGCGGCCGGGCTTCAAACCCGGTTGGGGACGGCATCCGTTCCCGGGCAGGTTCGACTCCGGCTGCCTTCCGCCAATTACCAAAAAGCCAAAGAACGGCTGCCGTTGATTGATCGTTCCCACGCTCCGCGTGGGAATGCAGCCCCGGACGCTCTGCGTCTCATCCAGAGCCGAACGCGGAGCGTCCGTTGAGGCATTCCCACGCAGAGCGTGGGAACGATCAAAGAACCTGTGGGAGCGAGCTTGCTCGCGATGGCGGCTTTCCAGATCGATTAGATTTAGCGGGAGTAAAAAGGGGGCGAATTAGAGATTTCGCTGCGCTTCCATTCGGTCATGCAAGACTCTGATGATCGCAATCCCGTAAGCAGTGATTCGGAAATAAATCATGTGCCGCTCCACGCGACAACGGCGGTAGCCTGCACGTATATCGTCGCAGGCTGGCGCTGTTTTTGGCCGCTCGGCCAACTGCAAGAACGCAGAGATGAGTGCGTCGATGTAATTATTGCCTTGATCCACGCCCCACTGGCGTGCGGTGTATATCCAGATTGCCTCCAGGTCAGCTTCGGCAGCGGGCGTAAGACGATATTCAGTCATGCGTGGTTAACATTCTCCGCTTGAATGCAACGGGATCGAATGGGCGAGGTTTTCCACTGGACTCACCCTCGCGAAGAGCTGCGCGAATTGTGTCGATCTCAGCGCTACGCTCCTGCTCACGGCGGATAAGATCGCGGATGTATTCGCTATCGTTGGTGTAATGCCCCGCCTCAATCTGCGCTTTGATCCAGTTGTCTTGCTGGTCGGTGACGGTGATGGTTTTGCGTACGGTTCCCATGATTTGGGCCTCCAGACAGATGGGCGACTGCGTGCAAATTATCATACTATTGGTGCGCTATCGAGCACTCAGGCCTGTCGGTCAAGCTATCCAAATCGCGCAGGAATGTTAGGGTTTTGGGTGCCGAATTACATAAACGCTTCTGTTCAAGATGTTAATGAACGAGCGGATTCAAAACCCCAACGGGTACTGCACCACCACATACACCCGGTCAATATCATCCCCAGCCTGCGCCTCATTGGCCCTATGCGAAACATGCGATAGCTGCACCGACAAATCCTTCGCCGCGCCCGATTGCACGATGTATTTCAGATCAATATCCCGCTCCCAATGCTTGCCGCCATCACCTTGCTGTGGCTGATACTCGCCGCTGTCGGCATCGAACGGGTTATAGGCGCCGCCCTTAGGCGCGTGGGTGCCGTCGATGTGGCTGCCGGTGACGTAGCGGGTCATGAAAGTCAGGCCGGGGATGCCGAAGGCGCCGAGGTCGAAGTCGTAGCGCGCTTGCCAGGAGCGTTCGCCGGCGCCGTTGAAGTCGGCGTATTTGATCGAGTTGGCGAGGTAGATCGAGTCTCCGCCGACGAAATCGAACGGTGTGTCGCCATTGACCCGTTGCCATCCGAGCATCACGCCGTGCGCACCGTAAGTGTATTTTCCGGAGAGGCTGAACGCTGTGTTGTCGATGGCGCCGGCCAAGGCTCGACCGGTGTCGCGGGTGCGGTAGAGGTTGGCGTCCAGCAGAACCCCGGACTGCTTGAAATGCAGATTGCCGTAGTACTGGTGCCAGGTGTCGCTGAGTTCCGAGGCATACAGCGAACCGCCGACGGGGCTGTCGCCGAACAGATCCGCGCCGAGGAAGCTGATCCCGCCGGCTTCGGTGTTGGCGCCGTAGCCATAGAAGTCGCCACGACCGGAGGAACTGTCCTGGTTCTTGAAGGTGGTGAAGTGCCCGGCGACGAGATTCACGTTGTCGATTTCACGGCTGTTTAATAGAAACCCGGTGGCGTATTCCGGTTGCAAACGTTTGTCGGAGGTGTCGAAAACTGGCGTTTCCACGGTCATTTCGCCGAACGCCAGGGTAGTGCGCGACACCTTCAGTTTGAACGCGCCGCCTGCGTCGGAGTAATTCGATTCGCTGCGACCGCTGCTGTCGACCGGTAGCAAGCCGGTGCCGGAATGTCCTTTGCCGCCATCCAGTTTCAGACCGAGAAAAGCGTGAGCATCGACGCCGAAACCGACACTGCCTGGCGTGAAGCCCGAGGTGAAGGTGCCAATGAAGCCTTGCGCCCATTCCTGTTTGTAGTTTTTGCCGGTGGGCGAGGGTGAGCGGTAGTCGTTGCTCAGGAAGAAATTGCGGCTGAGCACTTCGGTTTTCGAATCGTCGAGAAAACCGCTGGCACTGGCGGTTGCCTGCAGACCGCAGAGCAAAGTGAGCAGGCTGAGACGCAAAGGGGCATGGTCGATCATGGTCAGTGGCCAGCAATTGAATTGGCTGAATGATCGAGGGATATCCGCTGACAAGATTGAGCCGATGTGCTGAATTGCACTAACGCCATCGCCAGCAGGGCTGGCTCCCACAGGGTTTTGTGTCGGTCACAAAATTCAGTGGGTAACCCAAATCATTATGGGAGCTGGCTTGCCAGCGATGGCGGTGGGGCAGTCAATGGAGGTGTTGACTGTGCTGCCTCATCGCTGGCAAGCCAGCTCCCACAGGGTTTTGTGTCGGTCACAGAATCCGGGGGCAACTCGGATCATTGTGGGAGCTTGCCCTGCAAGCGATGGCGGTGGGTCAGTCAATGGAGGTGTTGACTGTGCTGCCTCATCGCTGGCAAGCCAGCTCCCACAGGGTTTTGTGTTGACCACTAAATTCATGTGCAGCACTGATCATTGTGGGAGCTGGCTTGCCAGCGATGGCGGTGGGTCATTCAACATCCATGTCACAGAACCACCGCTTTCGCGAGCAGGCTCGCTCCCACAGGAGATGGAGGGTGGTTTACAGGACGCCGTACTCCCGGGCGGTACGGTCCACAGCGATGCGGGTCTTGTCGATCAGTTCGTCCAGCTCGGCGCGGGTGGCGATCAATGCCGGGGCCATGATCATTCGGCCCAGCGTCGAGCGAATGATCAAACCTTCTTCAAAACCAATCGTGCGGCAACGCCAGGCGATGTCGTTCTCGTTGGCAAAACGCTTGCGCGTCGCCTTGTCTTGCGCAAACTGCAACGCCGCCACCAGCCCCACGCCCTGAATCTCGCCCACCAACGGATGGTTGCCGAATACTTCGCGCAGGCAGTTTTGCAGATACGGGCCGGTATCGTTCTTCACCTGAGTGACCACACCTTCATCGCGCAACGCCTTGAGGTTGGCAATGGCCACCGCAGCGGCAACCGGATGGCCGGAGTAGGTGAGGCCGTGAGCAAACACGCCACCTTTCTCGACCAACGCTTCAGCCATGCGCCGCGACAGAATCAAACCGCCCATGGGGATGTAGCCGGAGGTCAGGCCCTTGGCGATCGACAAGGTGTCCGGTTCAAAACCGAAGGCCTGATGGGCAAACCATTCGCCGGTGCGGCCAAACCCGCCAATCACTTCGTCCGCGCACAGCAACACATCATATTTGCGGCAGATCCGCTGAATCTCCGGCCAGTAAGTCGCCGGCGGAATGATCATGCCGCCCGCGCCCTGGAACGGTTCGGCAACAAACGCGGCGACCTTGTCGGCACCCAGTTCGAGAATCTTGTCCTCCAGTTGCTGCGCAGCCTTCAGGCCGAATTGCTCCGGTGTCAGATCGCCTTCGTGGGCAAACCAATACGGCTCATCAATGTGCGCAACATCCGGGATGGTGCCGCCCATCTCATGCATGAACTTCATGCCGCCCAGCGCCGTCGCGGCGAGGGTCGAGCCGTGGTAGCCGTTCCAGCGGCCGATCATGATTTTCTTCTCGGGCTGACCCATCACTTGCCAGAACTTGCGCACGGTGCGGATCAGCACTTCGTTGGCTTCGGAGCCGGAGTTGGTGTAGATCGCGTGGCTGTAGTGCGTGGGCAGCAGGCTGAAGAGCAGCTCCGACAGCTCGATCACCGCCGGGTGGGTGGTGTGGAAGAACATGTTGTAGTAGGGCAGTTGTTCCAGTTGTTTCGTCGCCGCTGCGGCCAGATCCTTGCGTCCGTATCCGAGATTGGTGCACCACAGACCGGACATGCCATCCAGATAACGATTGCCGTCGTTGTCCCACAGCGCCAGGCGATCACCGCTGACCATCACCCGCGGGCCTTCCTCGTTGAGGGCTTTCTGATCGACGAACGCGTGGATGTGGTGGGCGGCGTCGGCATCCTGATAATCACGGGTACTGCGGGTCGGATCGAATTCGGCGGACATGGCTGATCTCCAGAAATGGGCGAGTGAGTGCGTTCATACCAGCGGAGCACGGCTAATATTTGTCACTTTAAAATATTTTTGTAAAGAAAATATTTGTCGATGAAAAAAGATATCCGTAGGCTGAGCAGCATTGGCAAGGATCATCAGAGGCAACATGAGCGGACTCAGAGAGCGGCAAAAGGAACAGCGCAGGCAAGTGATCGCCGAGGCGGCGCTTGCACTGTTCAAGACCAACGGATTTGCCGCGACGACGCTGGATCAGATCGCCGTGCAGGCCGGGGTGTCCGCGCCGACGGTGGTGAATTATTTCGGCGGTAAGCAGGAAATTTTGCTCGCGTTGCTCAAACAACCCGACGAACAGGCCATGCGCGAGGCGCGGGCAAATCTGGACGATGACAGCGATCCGCTTGAAGCACTGTGCAAGTTCGAGCAGTTGATGACGGATTACCAGTTGCAAGCCATGCCAGCCTCGCTATGGCGGGAACTGGCGCCGTTTCTGCTCACGGGCGAATTGGCCGAGGCGTTGAGCCCGTGGAATGCGGCAGTGATTGAAGAGACGAAAGCGCTGGTGGAGCACTTCCAACGGGCAGGGAAGGTGCGCGAGTCGATTGATCTCGATGTGGTCGCAACGCTGTTCAATCAATACGCGAACATGGCGTTCATTCGACTGGCAACCCAGGAAACTCCGGACAGAGCCGCGCATGCGTTGCACATGCGCGGCGTCCTTAACCTGTTATGTCACGGCATGCTGGTGAGTTGAACACGGGCAAAATCTTTAAAACCGCCATGTGACGCCGCCGCCAACAATGTGCAACGCACTGTTGGGATAGCTGCCCGACAACGTCTGCCCATTGCGTTTGGTCTGCTGCACGTCCATATCGCCGAGCCAGACCAGCGTGTAATTAAGGTTAAGGTCGGTGTCTTCGGCCAGTTTGTAGCTCAGCCCGGTCGCCAGCCGCCAAGTCTCGTTCATCGGGTTGTCGACGGTGCGATCCTTGTCCTTCACGGCAGAACTGTCGTAGCCCACGCCCATGTTCCAGCGCAGTTTCGGGCTGATCTGGTTTTGCGCTCCGATCGACAGGTGCCAGGTGTCCTGGTATTTGCGGTCGACCGCGCGGGACACGTCACCGGCGGCGCTATCCACCGATACGCCGATGTCGGCAAATTCGCTCCAGTCCTGCCAGTTCACCGAGCTCAACAACGTCCACTGCTCGTTCAACTGATGGGCGATGCTCAGGGTCGCGGTCTGCGGAATGTTCATGTCGATTTCGAGTTCGTCGACGTCCAGCCTCGATAACGCCAGATTGAGCAGTGGGTTGCGCACGCCATGCACTGAAGGCGAGTCCTTGAACTCAAGCTTGACCTTGCTGGTGTAAGCCAGACCCACGGTGGTGCGCCCGTTCACCTGATAGCGCAGGCCCAGGTTGATCCCGGTGCCGATGTCGGTGTCCTTGTACTGCAACTTGCCATCCTCCTGGAACGGCGTGCCGGGCAGGAAGGCGTTATTGTCGATGGCCATTTTTGTGTAGTAGTAGCCATAGACCAGGCGCGGGCCGATGCCCATCGACAAGTCGTCGGTGATCTTGTATGCGAAGGTCGGCTGCATTGAAATGCCGATCAGCGTCGATTCCTGGCTGAAATAGCGGCCGGCCCAGTCATCGTCGTATTTCACGCTCAGACCGAAGTTGCCATACATGCCGAAGCCGATACTGGCGCGGTCATTGAGCTCATGGCTGATAAACAGACTGGTGCCCGGCAGGATCGGCAGCGGATTGCCGCCCTCGTTGCCGGAGAAATCGTTGTCGCCGTCGCGATCAAAGCCCAGACCACCGAATATGGCCTGACCGGTCAACGAAATCTGCGTGCCCTTGAGTGCGGCGATACCCGCCGGGTTGCTCATCAGCACGCTGGGATCGGTGGCCAGCGCCGCCGATCCGGCATTGGCCAGCCCCGCGCCTTCCTGTCCCGCCTCATACAGATCAATACCACCTGCCAACGCAGGACCAGATGAGCCCGCCAGCGCGAGGATAATCAGGGAATGCGTAGATTTCATCCCGGCGTCCTTATCAATGAAGATCAGCCTTCAGGTTTAGTCGCGAATTGGCCAGAGCACCAGTCGAGACGATTTGCCCGTTGTGAACTAGGCTCAGGTCGGTTCAACACTGGCCCAATCAGGAGAGCCGAAATGGAAGACAAACCGCTGATAGCGTTCCACAGTTCCAGAGCACTGCTGGATGTGCTCATACGTGCCGGTCTGATTACCGTGCTGGTGCTGTTCTGTTTCGACATCTTCCATCCGTTCCTCAATGTGATGCTGTGGGCGCTGATCCTGGCCATCACCTTGTATCCGCTGAATCAGAAGCTCGGCGCCAGGCTCGGTAACCGCTACGGCTGGGCCGCCATCGTGCTGGTGCTGCTCGGGCTGTTGATTCTGATGGTGCCGCTGAGTCTGCTCGGCGCTTCCGTGGCTGACTCGGTGAAAGTCGGCATGCACACGCTGGAGGCGGGTTCGTTCGAAATTCCGCCACCACCGGCCAGCGTCGAGACCTGGCCGCTGATCGGTGCGCCGCTCTTCGGCATCTGGCAGCACGCTTCGCAGGATCTGAGCTGGGCTTTCAAGGAGCTGGCGCCGCACCTGAGCAGTTGGGGCAAAGTGCTGCTGCATCAGGCCGCCGGTGTCGGCGCAGGCATCGTGGTGTTTGTCGTCGCGATGATTGTCGCGGGGCTGATCATGACCCACGGCGAAAGCGGTCACCGCACCGCCGTCGCCATCACCACGCGGATCTCCGGCCCGGTGCGCGGCCCGCAGATCGCCGAACTGTGCACCTCGACCATTCGCGCCGTGGCACAAGGGGTGGTGGGTATTGCTTTCATTCAGATGCTGTTGATCGGCGTGGCGCTGGTGATCATGGGCATTCCGGCCGCCGGCATTCTGGCCCTGATGGTGTTGCTGCTAGGCATCATGCAACTGCCGGTGCTGCTGATCACCATACCGGTGGTGATTTATGTCTTTGCCCACGACGGCGTCAGTGCCGGCACCGTCATCTTTACCGTGTGGATGATCGTTGCCGGGCTTTCCGACAACGTGCTCAAACCGATGTTGCTGGGGCGCGGCGTGGCGGTGCCGATGCCGGTGGTGCTGATCGGCGCGTTGGGCGGGATGGTCACCAGTGGCATCATTGGCCTGTTCACCGGGCCGGTGATTCTGGCGGTCGGCTATGAATTGTTCATCGGCTGGGTGTATCAACCCGCCGATGTCAGCCGTGTTGTCGAAGACAGCCCAACGGAAAATCTGCCGTGACACTTATTGATTCGAGGAAATCTGACAACCGTTCATCGCTCAACTACGCTGGCTTACGTATCCCTATCTGACACTTGGGCGTAAGGAAACAGGCGCATGCGAAGCAGGCTGCTGACGGTTTGGATAGTAGTGTTTGCGGCGCTCTGGAGTGGACTCGGCTGGGCGGTCGATGACGCGGCCAAACCGGCCGGCGAGGCGGTTGAGCTGAAGGTGGCCAACCGCAGCATCATGTTGTTTCGCGCAACCATTCTGGGGGAAGCACCGGCCTCGCGGGTCAAACGGGCGAAGATGGTGATCAGCGAGGCGCTGGACGAAAACGCGACGCTGAACATCACCACCGACTCGATCCAGAACAGCTACATGGTGCTGATCGGTGACAAGCGGGCCTTTATCGTTGCGCCGCAGGATGTCGACAGCCTGGCCTATTCGTCGGTGCAACAGGCCGCCGAAGGCGCAGCGGAAAAACTGCGTCAGGTGGTCACTGAAACCCGTGAAGCGCGCAACCTGCAGATGATCCTGCGCTCACTGGGGCTGGCCGCTGTGGCCACGCTGATTTACGTTGCGCTGCTGTGGTGCCTGGCGTATCTGCGCCGCAAGCTGCTGGCAAAACTCCCCGCGCTGATGGATCGCCACACCCGGGCGCTGAAAGTCGGGCGGGTGCAACTGATCGATTCCAACTTCCTCTATCCCTTGGTCAGCCGTTTGCTCTTGCTGCTGCGCTGGCTGCTGATTTTGCTGTTGACCTATGAATGGCTGGGTTTCGTCCTGTCACGCTTTCCCTATACCCGGCCATGGGGCGAAAGCCTTAACAACTACCTGTTCGAGCTGGCGGGGTATTTGTTGCAAGGTATTGTTGATGCAATTCCCGGATTGGGCGTGGCGCTGGCGATTTTCTTCATTGCCCGTGGCGTGACTGCGTTTACCCGACGCATCCTGCGGCGCATGGCCATGCCCGGCACCTTCAGTTGGCTCAACCACGAAACCCTGCAACCGACTCAGCGCCTGACGGCTTTGGCAATCTGGCTGTTCGCCCTGGCAATGGCTTATCCATATCTGCCCGGCGCCGGCACCGATGCCTTCAAGGGGCTGTCGGTGTTGATCGGTCTGATGATTTCCTTGGGCGCGACCAGTGTCGTCGGGCAGGCCGCAGCCGGTCTGATCCTGACCTACACACGCACCTTGCGTCCCGGCGAGTTCGTCAGGATTGGCGACTACGAAGGCACTGTCACCGAACTGGGCATGTTCACCACACGCATCCGCACGGGGCTGGGTGAAGTGCTGACGCTGCCCAACTCGATGATCACCGGCACCGTCACCAAAAACTACTCGCGCACCGTGCAGGGCCCCGGTTATGTCGTCGATACGGTGGTGACCATCGGCTACGACACACCGTGGCGTCAGGTCGAGGCGATGCTGCTGGAAGCGGCCAAGCGCACGCCGGGCGTGCTGGAAGATCCACCGGCGCAGGTGTTCCAGACCGCGCTGGCGGATTTCTATCCCGAATACCGCCTGGTCGCGCAGGCCATCCCGAGCCAGCCACGTCCGCGCGCGGTGTTGCTGAGCATGCTCCACGCCAATATTCAGGACGTGTTCAACGAGTACGGCGTGCAGATCATGTCGCCGCACTATCTGGGCGACCCGCAACAAGACAAGTGGGTGCCAAGGGACAAGTGGTACACCGCGCCGGCTCAAGAACCGAAGGATCAGTGATCGCTGCTCAAGGGAGTTCGCCCCATGCTCGAATTTATCCTTCACGCCTTGCGCACCGACCCGGAAATCGCCGTGTTTCTGGCGATTGCCCTCGGCGTGTTTATTGGCCGGATTCGTATCGGCAGTTTTCACCTCGGCTCGGTGGCCGGTGCACTGCTGATGGGCTTGCTGATCGGTCAGATCGGTCTGGAAGTGCCGGCGGGCCTGAAGTCAGTGTTTTTCGTTATGTTCATCTACGCGGTCGGCTTCAAAAGCGGGCCGGAGTTTTTCGGCAGCCTCAATCGCGGCACGCTGAAACTGGTGCTGCTATCGGTGGTGCTGTGCGCCACGGCGTTGGGGGCGATTCTGTTGATGTACTCGGTGTTCGATTTCGACGCCGGGTTCACCGCTGGCCTCGGCGCCGGAGCGTTGACCGACACGGCGATCATGGGCACCGCGACCAGTGCGATCAATCAACTGACGATCGACGCGGCCGCCAAGGCGCAGCTCAACAGCCACATGGCAATTGCCTATGCGATCACCTACCTGTTCGGCACGATTGGCTTGATTGTCTTCGTCGGCAGCATCGCGCCGAAACTTCTCGGCGTGAACCTGCGCGAATCGGCGCGGGAACTGGAGCTGGAACTGGGTATCGCCAAGGAAGAAGAGGCGATCACCGTGCCCTATACGCGCATGGTGGTGCGCGCGCATCAGGTCGCGGAAAACGGCCAGGCCGCCGGGCTGCGCATCATCGATCTGGAAAAACCGCACGAATCGCTGACCGTCGAGCGGGTGATGCGCGCCGGCAAAGTCATCGAGCGCGATGAAGAGTTCGTGCTCATGGCGGGCGACGTCATCGGCGTCTACGCCTTGCGCGATGCAGTGGGCAACCTCAGTCACTGGGTCGGCCCGGAGATCGATCATCCCGAAGCGCTGTCGTTTCCGACCCGTCAGGTAGACATCGTCCTGACCTCGGCGGAGTTCGCTGGCAAAACCATCCATCAAGCCAAATCGCGCCTGGCCAGCGACCGGCGCCTGGGATGCTTCGTCAACAACATCAGCCGTCAGGGCTACGACTTGCCGTTGCTGCCCAACACCGTGCTGCGGCGCGGCGATGTGATCTCTCTGACCGGGCGCACCGCCAGTGTCGAAGCCATGGCCAAACGCTTGGGCCGCATCCGCAAGAACAACTACAAAAGCGATATCGCCATGCACACCCTCGGCATGGTGCTTGGCTCGCTGTTGGGATTGTTGTCGACCCATATCGGCATGATCCCGGTGGAGCTTGGCATCGGCGGCGGGGTGCTGGTCGCCGCATTAGTGATTGGTTGGTACAACTCGCGCCACCCGGAAATCGGCGCGTTGCCGCCAGCGGCGCAATGGGCGTTTTCCGAGTTCGGCTTGACCGCGTTTGGCGCGGTGGTGGGCTTGCTCGCCGGGCCGGCGGCGTTTGCCGCGATGAAAGAGCAGGGCTTGGCGTTGTTGGTGTCTGGCGCAGTGGTGACCATTCTGCCGCCGCTGGTGGCGCTGTATTTCGGGCGCTACGTGCTGCGCCTGCACCCGATGATTCTGTTTGGCGCACTGGCTGGGGCACAAACCGAAGCGGCCTCAATGAACAAGATCATCGAACAGTCCGGCAGCAACACACCGGTGATTGGCTTCACGGTGTGCTACGCGATTTCCAATGTGCTGCTGGCGGTGTGCGGGCCGATCATCGTCTTTGTCGCCGCTGGCTGAAAGCACAAATCAGAAGCCACTTTCGCGCATCAACACCGCCAACACATGGGTCGCACCGTCGCCCAGCAAGCTGCGCCGTTCGCCCTCGATCTTCAGATGCCCGCGAGTCTCGCGCAGGCTCGGCAGCGGCTCATCCAGCTGAATCAATACCTGAAACAGCGCGCTGCTGGGAATCAGTGAGTGTTCGGCATTGGTCGTCGGCACCGGGCCGCCGAAGCGTGAAGACAGCATGCGATGCGACAACTGATTGGCGCGGGTGCTGCCGATCTGCACGACACGACCGGATCGCGGCGTGGTCTGGCCGTCCGGGTAGAAGCGTACGTGGTCACCGGTGGCCATGCGGTGCACCTGATCCTGCGCAACATACGCGTCGACCTGCCAGCTGCGCGGATCGATCAGCATGCCCAGCGACTCCTGCCGACCGACCCATTGCCCGGGTTTCCAGTCCGGATTGACGTCCAGCCACACCCCGGCGAACGGCGTTTGCAGGTTCAACCGGGCGATTTCCGAGCGGGCGGCGCGGGCCTCTTCGAATTGCACGTTGAGGCGCTGGCGGGTCACCGCGTCTTCGGCCAAACCGCCGGGGTCGGCGATCAGCCCGGACAGCCGCGCCTCGTAGCTGCGGGCACTGGCTTCGCTGGTTTGCAGGCGCGAAGCGATGTCCGGTTCATCGAGGGTAATCAGGGTTTCCCCGGCCTTGACCGGGCCCTCCGAGTGAATCGATTGCAGGCGCGCCGGGTAGGGCGCATACACCCGCAACTGGTGCTCCGCACGGGCCACGCCAACCGCGTCGATCTGCGTGCGCCACGGGATCGCCAAGCCCACCAGAATCGCCAGCAGTACGGTATAAAACGCCACTTTGCGCCGGCTCGGAATCGCCGCGCGGTTTTTCCACCAGTGACCCAGTTCGCGCATTACCGGCATCGCGATAAACCACGACAGTTCGACCATGAACAGGAAAATCCCCAAGACCTTGAAGAAAAACAGATAGACCGCCAGCGCGATCCCCAGAAACAGCACCAGCCGATACAGCCAGGTAATGATCGCGAAGGTCACCAGCAAACGCCGCTGACCGGTCGGGAACGTTTCTGGCCAGTCTTCCTGCAAACCCAGCAGATTGCGCCGCAGCGTCACCCGTGCGAGTGCCGAGGCGCGTTCGTGCAGGTTGGGAAAATCCAGCAGGTCGGAGAGGATGAAGTAACCGTCGAAACGCATGAACGGACTGGCATTCAGCGCCAGTGACAGCAACCAACTGGTGGTCGCCAGATAGAGCAACGCATTGCGCAACGCGCCCGGATCGCACAACGCCCAGCCCAGCGTGGACAACCCTGCCAGCGACAGTTCGGTGACGATGCCTGCCGAGGCAATGGCCAGGCGTTGCCGCGAGCGACTGAGTTTCCAGCTCTCGCCAGTGTCGGTGTAAAGCATCGGCCACATCACCACAAACGCGATGCCCATGTGTCCGACGCGCAAGCCCAGGCGCGTGGCGACCAATGCGTGGCCGAGTTCATGCAGGGTTTTCGCCACGATCAGCGCCAGGGCAAAACTGAACAGACCTTCGGTGGAAAACGACTCGACCACGGCACTGGTGAACACATCCCACTGCTGCAACACCAGGATGATCCCGAGCAAACTCAGGCTCAGTACCAAAATCCCGGTCAATGGATGAAACAGCCAACCCAGTGCCCGCGCCAGGTATTGCAACGGTTGTTGCGGTCGCAGCAGCGGAATTCGGAAAAACAGATAGTGATGCAGCCACCAGCGCCAGGTCAGCCAACTGCCTTCTTCGCTTTTACTTTTGAGGCGCTCAAGGGCAGCGGGGCCGGCGCGCAGCAACTGGTGCTGTTCGAGAAACTGGCGGAAGTCGAGCACCTGTTCGACATCCGGTTTCAGTGCGGTGCCTTCGGCGATCTGCTCGCTGATTTTGCGTGGCGACTGGCCCCAGCGCAGCAGGCATTCGAACTCCAGCCAGCCAATGCGGTAGAAGCGGTTGATCACCGTGTCCTGAATCACCCACGCCGGTTCGCCATTGCTGCCATGGGCCGCTTCGCTCAGGCGCAAGTCTTCGCGCAGGGGCGGCACGGGCAGATCGGCCGGGTCGAGCATTACCAGCCACTCCAGGCACGCAGCGTCGCCAGCGGTCGGCGTAGCAGGTAATAACCGAGCATCACCCGCCCACCGTAGATTTTCGCCGTGCCATGCAGGCCAAGGCGCGCATGTTGCGGTGCGCCGTCGATGCTGGCGAGCAGGCGGTAGGCGACCACACCTTCATCGCTGGGCCGCGCCTGATAACTGGTTTCCAGAATCTGGCCCTTGAGCGGCGTCAGCGGGTAGGCGGTGAGAAACAAGGTGACCTCGGCGCCCGGTTCCAGAGCGATCGCATCGGCGACGGCCAATTGAATCAGCATGGCCGGTTGCGTCGGATCGGCCACTTGCATGATGCGCTCGCCGGTTACCACCGGTTTGCCCAGCCAGTCGTTGGGGTCGCTGAACACCGCGACACCGCCGCGTGGCGACAGCACTTGCGTACGCTTGAGCTGCGCCTGCACCGCTGCCAGTTCCGCCCTACGTTGTTGGGCGCGACCGGCGAGCAAGGTCAATTCACTCTTGCTTTGCGGGTTATCGAACGCCCGTTGGCTGGCCGCTTGCAACTCGGCATCGGCGACGGCGACTTCCTTGCCGAGCACTTCGGCGCGACTGCGCAGGGTGGTTTCATCGAGCGAAAACAGTGGTGTCCCGGCATCGACGGGTTGATTCGGACGCATCTGAATCTTTTCGATCACGCCATCAATCGGCGAGCTGATGATCTGCGCCTGTCGCGAGACGATTTCCGTAGGCGCCAATGCTGTTTGCCGCACCGGCAACAACAGCAGCGCAGCGAGTACAATCGCCACCAGCAGCAGTTGCTTGCGATTCGGCCGCCAGCGACTGAAACGCTTGCGCCGGGTCAGCGCCGACCAGCAATACGCCCACGTCGCGACCAGGCCTTTGAGGTGTTGCCACAACACGGCCGGCGGTTCCTGCTCCAGCAAGATGATCAGCAGGCCCAGTCGTTGATTGTCACGATCCTGCACCGGCACGCACCACAGCCCCGACGGCCACCATTCGTTCCAGCCTTCGGCAATGTCTGCTGGTGGATTGGCACTGTCCTGAGCGATCCACACCGGCTCGGCGTCGGGCACCTGCGCCGCGACCCAGCGACTGGCACGGCGCAGCCAGACCAGATACGGCGAGTCCTCGCTGGGCCGTGACAGCCCCGAGACGTTGAGCAATTCCAATGAGGATTCACGCTGGGCAAACACCAGCGCCTGATGAAACTGCAGTAACGGGTATAAGTCGTTGGCCATGCTGAACGCCAGGCTGTTCAGCGAGTCGGCGGCCATGGCTTTGTCTCGCAGCGCATCGAGTTCGAGCAGCAGGTGAGGGTGCGGCAGCGGCTCGTTCATGGTCATGGGCGTGCGACTTGATCGAACTGTGCGGTGCCGCTCATGCCGGCCATCAGGTCGGGGTATTTGTTGTCGAGCCGGGCTTCCAGTTCAACGGTTTGCGCTACCGCATCGACTCGCGAGTTGATGCCGCTGACATGGGCCGGGTAGGTCTTGCCGGTTTCATGGATGCTGACCTGCAGCGGCAAGCCCGGTTTGAGGTCTTTGAGCAGGTTGGACGGCACATTGAGGCGCACTTTCAAGGCACCGTCGCTGACCAGATCGAACAACGGCGTGCCCGCCGTGACGGTCTGATACGGCTTGACGTAGACCTTGGCCACGCGTCCGGAAAACGGCGCGAGCACCTGACAATAACCACTCTGCGCCGCACCCATGGCCCGTGCCCCGTCAGCCTTTTGCACTTCGGTGTTGGCCATTGACACTTCGATGTCGCCAACTGCATTGAGCTGGCGCAGTTGCTGTTTCGCTTGCAGGTTCTGTTTGGCCATGGCCAGTTCGGCTGCCGCAACTTTCGCCCGCGCTTCGGCTTCATTGCAGTTGAAGCGCGCGAGCAATTCCGACTTGCTGACTTGTTCGCCGAACCCGGCTTTCAATTCACCCAAGGTGCCGGCCATCTGGCTGGAAAGGGTCGTTTCCAGTTCGGCGGCGAGCAACACGCGGATCGCACTGGCACTTTCCAGGGCGGGGGCCGAAGGGCTGTCTTCGGCGTGGACGGGCAGGATCAGACTGGCCAACAACAGGGCCCCGAAACGGGACTCAAGGGCGATTTTGCGCATTCGGCGTTCCTTGCGAAGTGGCAGCGAGCAGACGTTGTTGTTCCTGTTCATTCAAGGTGCGCTGTATCTCCCGGGCCAACGTCTTGATGTCGTGTTGGGAGATTTCTTTGGGCAGCACGTCCAGGCCCACCGAGTTGTACATCCGCCCCCACGCGGCTTGAGCACTGGAGAACGCCGCTTCACGCTGATAACGCGAGAGCAGATAACGGCCCTCGGAGCGGATCACTTCCAGCTCCGAGCCCAAGGCGCCGGTCTTCGCCGCTTGCGCGTAATCGAGCAGGCTGCGGTCAACGCGCAGGCTGTCTTCGGCGAACTCGACTTCCTGCCGGGCCAGTTGATAGCGCAGGGTGCCGACGCGTACTTGCGTGAGAATCGCCATCGACAGCGCCACGCGGCGGGTGTCGTCGGTTTCGCTCTGGGATTTTTCTGCGGCGTTCAACGACGGCAATTGCAGCAGGCGAATGAGGTTCATCGACACTTGCAGGCCGGTGCTCATCCAGTCGTTGTTGTAGAGGTATTTGTTCGAGTCGTACTTGTAGCCGAAATCGACGCTGACGTTCGGCCACAACTGCGCCTTGGCGATCTCCAAGTCCTTTTGATTGACGCGTTTGCGGTACCACTCTTCCATGATTTCCGGGCGGTTTTCCAACGACAGCTGTTCCAGCCGTGCCATGCTCTGGCGCACTTCCGGCAGCGCCGGATCGGGCACATCGGCAAGCACCATTTTCGAGCCCGGCGGCAGCGACATCAGCGCCGACAGTTCAGCCTGGGCGAATTCCAGATCCTGGCGGCGTACGGTCAGCAGGTAGATCGAGTCGAGGAGGGCGCGTTGATAGGCGAGGATTTCCTGACGCGGCAGCAGGCCACGGGTTTCGGCTTCGCGGGCCGAGGTCAGTGCGGTGTGGGTGCGCATCAGCAGCTTGTCGACTTCCGGCATCAAGCGCTGGGCGCCGAGCGCTCGCCAGTAGGCGTTACGCACGTCTTGCAGGACGTTTTGCGCGACTTTACGCCGGCGTTCTTCGGCCATCAGGATCTGGTCGGATTTCTGTTGCGTGCGGTAATAAGCCACGCCGAAATCCAGCAGGCTCCAGCTCAAACCGAGGCCGTAGACTTCGCGATAGCGTTCTTCCGAGGTCGATGGGCGCAAGCTGACCTGACGGTCTTCGATGCCGATCGAGGTGCCGCCGGAATCGTTGTCACGTCCGGCATAGCCCGCCGAGGCGACCAGACGCGGGAGCATTTCGTGGCTGGAGACATCGCGCAGGTCCGAAGCCAATGCGCTTTCCATCAGCTTGAGGCGGTAGTCGAGGTTGTATTTCAGCGCCCGCGCGGCGGCCTCGTAAAAGGTGATCGGCGCGGTCACCGGCTCCTGGCCAGAATACATGCGTGACTGGTCAGCGATGATGCGCTGACGGTTTTCTTCATCGGTGGAAGGTTTGGGCTCCGTTGACGAGCAAGCACTGAGCAACAGTGCAGAAGCGATGGCGGTACTGAGAAGCCGGGTCGCATTTATGCGCATGTTCATTCCTTTGCATTCTTGGAATTTTTTCAGTTCGACTGCATTACCGTGGTGCTCGCCGCTGCGCTGCATCGCGCAATTGCGCGCTGAAGCCCTTGGCTCGTGATTTTTCCTGTTGTTTTTCAGTGTGTGCCGGGCTGTGCGTCAGATCCGCCGGGTTCAAGGTGAACAACGACGGATCGCTCAACAGTCCATCGGCACTCAACCCGGTACGGCCCTGACGCCCCTGAATCCATAGCAGATCCAGTTCGCTTTCCAGGCGACTGGTGCGCACCGCTTGCTGGACGAACTGCCCCGGCACCAGCCCCAGACCATTGCCCACCGACTCACTGGTGAACTCACCGACCGCTGCCAGACGCAGGTTGCTGCCATCGACGCCCCAGGCCGACAGCTCGGAGATCTCCGCCGCACGCTCGACCACAGGCGTGACGAAGACCGCCGGTTGCGGATCGGGGATGAGGAAGTTGCGGTTTAGCGTGCTCGGGTCGCGCTCGAAGTTGTTGCCGCCCGGCGCCGGAATGAATGGCGTGGCGATGTCGAGAGTGATCGCCAGTTCGGCCTGATCGCTGGCGCCGTTGCGATCGTTGATGGTGTAGGTGAACACGTCGCGCAGGATCTGCCCGAGGCCGGCGGCAGCCAGCACCGCTGGGTTGTTCTGATCGATGGTGTAGGTGTAGCTGCCGTCGGCGTTCAACACCAGCGTGCCGTAGAGGCCGGTGATCGGCTGACCGATCACCCCGGCAGTCCCTGAGTCAGCCTCGGCGCCGGTGCGAATCCCGACCACCACCAGACTGTCGTTGTTGTCGACGTCGCCATCGTTGGGCAATACGTTGCCGGTGGTTTGCGGCGCCGGCGCCTGATCGCTGGCGAAACCGCTGTCGTTCTGCGCCACCGGCGCGTCGTTGGCGCCTTGTATCACCACGGTCAGGCGCGCATCCGAAGTCGCGCCGGCGGTGTCGACCATGCGATAGGTGAAGGTTTCGCTAAGTGTTTCACCGGCAGTGCGCAAGGCCTGCACCACGGGATTGTTGTTGTCGATGACGTAGGTGTAGCTGCCATCGGCGTTCAGGGTCAGTTGCCCATAGAGCCCGATCAACACTTGCCCGACGCCGGTGGACTGACCGGCCTGATTGCTCACGCTCTGCACGTGTTTGCTTTCGCCATTGGCCACACTGTCGACGTCGGTGTCGTTGTCCAGCACATTGCCCGTGGCGTTGCTGCCCGGCGTGCCATTATTGACGCCGCCGGCCTCGACCGCCGTGGCGCTGTCATCCACGGCAACCGGGGTGTCGTTGCGCCCGTCGACGGTGATGCGCAGTTCGGCGGTGCTGGTATCGCCCCAGCGGTCGACGATGGTGTAGCTGAACACTTCATTCAGGGTCTGGCCGCTCTGCCGCAAGGCTTGCACGGCGGCCAGATTGTTGTCGACGGTGTAGGTGTAGCTACCGTCGGCGTTGATCAGCAGGTCGCCATAAAGTCCGCGCAACGAGGTGCCGACGCTGCCCACCGTACCGATGTCGCTGACCGTGCCGGTGTGAATGCCGATCACCGACAGCGGGTCGCTTTCGGCATCGGTGTCGTTGTCCAGGACATTGCCGCCGGGATTGATCCCCGGTTGACTGTTGTTACTGCCCCCGGCCTCGACCGCTGTCGCCGTGTCGGTGTTGGCCTCTGGTGCAATGTTGCGGCCACGAATGATGATGTGGATTTGCGCCAGATCGGTCTGCCCGCCACGGTCGCTGACCTGGTAGGTGAAGCGTTCGTTGAGAAATTGCAGCGGCCCCAACGCCAGAACGGTCGGATTGCTTGAGTCGAGGTTGTAGGTGTAGCTGCCGTCGGCGCCAATGATCAATTGCCCGTAGAGGCCGTTGATCAGCGTGCCGTTGCTGTTGTTGGTGCCCGCCGTGACCCCGGACAGACTGCCGCCAGCGTCTTCGGTGCCGAAACGGATGCCGGTGACGGTCTTGCTGTCACCCTGATCAACGTCGGTGTCGTTGGGCAGCACATTGCCGCTCGGATTGACGCCATTACCGTTGCCATTATCGGCCACGGCGAGCGCCGTATCGTTGGCCGCCACCGGCGCATCCCAGGCGCCGTCGATGCGGATGCTCAATTGCGCGTTGTCGGTGGCGCCGGCGATATCGCGCATACGATAGGTGAAGGTTTCCACCAGCGAATCGCCGATTTTCAATGCCTGCACAGCCGCCAGCGTGTTGTTGATCACGTAGCTGTAAGTGCCGTCGGCATTGATCGTCAGGGTGCCGTACAAACCATTGAAGGTCTGCGCGACACCGACGTTGGTGAAGGTGCCGCCCGCCGCTTCGCTGCCAGTGCGAATCCCGGTGACGACTTTCACGTCGTTGGCATCGACATCGGTGTCATTGGTCAGCACGTTGCCGCTCGGATTGAACCCCGGCGTGCCGTTGAACGTGCCACCGGCCTCAACTGCTACGGCACTGTCATCACTGGCGACCGGGTTGTCGTTGGCCCCGCGAATGGTGATGGTCAGGGTTGCGCTGCTGGTGGCGCCGGCGAGGTCGCGGATCTGGTAGGTGAAGGTTTCCGTCAGCGTGTCGGCATTGCTGCGCAAGGCCTGGACCTGCGGGTTGAGGTTGTCGACCAGATAGCTGTAGCTGCCATCGGCGTTCAGGGTGAGGACGCCGTAAGTGCCATTGAAACCGGCGCCGATCAGCCCGACCGAGGAACCTTGATTGACGCCGATCACACTGAGCACTTCGCCGTTGCCATCGACGTCGGTGTCGTTGCTCAGCACATTGCCGCTGGGATTGGTGCCCGGGGAGGCATTGTTCGCACCGCCGGCTTCGATTGCGGTGTTGCTGTCGTTCTGCGCGACTGGCGTGTCGTTGCGCCCTTGAATGCTGATGTTCAACGTGGCGCGGTCGGTGGCTCCGGCCGCATCAATGACTTCGTAACTGAAGGAATCGAGCAGGCTGTTGCCGGCGCGCAAGGCCTGCACCGCCGCCATGCTGTTGTCGAGGCGATAGCTGTAGCTGCCGTCGGCATTGAGCGTCAGCCAGCCATACGTGCCGCGCAATTCCGTGCCAAGGGCGCCGGCCGTGCCGGTTGCGGCTTCGCTGCCAGTGCGCACCGAGGACACCGCGCGGGTTTCGCCGTAGTCGTAGTTGGGCAGGTCGCTGGGGACTTCGCCGCCATCGACATCGCTGTCGTTGTCCAGCACGTTGCCGGTAGGGTCCTGGCCCGGCTGGCTGTTGTTCAAACCACCGGCCTCGATGGCGACAGCGGAATCATCACTGGCCAGCGGATTGTCGTTCTGCCCGCGAATCAGCACGATGATTTCCGCTGTGTCGATTTGCGGGGTCGCACCGACGCCATCGCTGACGGTGTAGGTGAAGCGTTCCGAGAGCAGATCGACGTTGCGCCGCAGGGCTTGAACGTCAGGGTTGCTGTTGTCGACCTCATAGACGTAGCTGCCGTCGGGGAAAATCGTCAGCCTGCCGTACAGCCCGGCAATCACCGTGCCGCCGAGATTGACCGCGATCGGCGTGCCTGGATCAGCAGTCGCGCCGGACTTGATCAGCGTCACCGTCAGTGGGTCACCGTCGGGATCGGTGTCGTTGGCGGTGACGTCGCCCGAAGGGTTGACGCCCGGCGTCAGGTTGTTGATCCCGCCGGCTTCGGTGGCGACGGCGATGACGTTTTGCGCAACCGGTGGATCGTTGACGCCATGCACGGTAATCACCAGTTGCGCGGTGTCGGTCAGGCCGGTGGTGTCGGTGACGCGGTAGGTGAAGAACTCGGTCAGGGTCTGGCCGGGAGCCAACGCTTGAACCAGTGCATTGGTGCTATCGACGTCATAAAAGAACGAGCCATCGGCACCAATGCGCAAGGTGCCGTAGAGCCCGTTGACGACGGTGCCGTTGGCCGACGTGGTACCCGTGGCAACACCGCTCAATACATCCACGGCCGGGTTATAACTGGCTTCGCTTTTGTTGATCACTCCGTTGACCAGCAACTGGCTGCTTGGCTGGTCGTTGGCATCAACGTCCTGATCGACGCCATTGCCGCCCGGTTGAGTGATCGGCCCGGGACGGCTGGGGAACTGGATGACGTTGCCGCTTGGATTGCTTTCCGACGCGGTGCCATTGGTTGATGCCGCTTGCGCCGAAGCCGCGTCATCGCTGGCCACCGGATTGTCGTTGGCGCCCTGAATGACGATGCGCAGTTGCGCGACATCATCGAGCCCGCCGGTGTCGGTCAGCCGATAGCTGAAGAATTCCACCAGTTGCTGACCGGCGCTCAGGCGCTGGACCGTGGCGTTGCTGTTGTTGACCACGTAGCTGTAGGTGCCGTCGGGATTGATGGTCAAGGTGCCGTAGAGCCCGGAAATCGCCGTCGCGCCGCTGACTGCCGTGAAATTGCCGGCGCCCGCTTCGGCCACCGGACGAATGCCGGTCACGGTGCGGGTTTCGCCATTGGCGGCGCTGTCGACGTCCTGGTCATTGCTCAGCACATTGCCCCTGGCATCGCTGCCCGGTGTGCCGTTGTTGACGCCGCCAGCCTCGATGGCCACACCGTCGTCATCGATACCTTGCGGCGTGTCGTTGGCACCCTGAATGGTTACGCTCAACGTCGCCGTCGAAGTCGCTCCTTCAATGTCAGCGAGCACGTAATTGAAGTCGTCCTGCAGGGTCTGACCCGCCAGACGCAGCGCCTGCACGGCAGCGTTGTTGTTATCGACGACGTATTGATAGGAACCGTTACTGCCAATCACCAACTGGCCATACAAACCGTTGATCACCGTGACGCCCAACACCGGCGTCTGGATGCCGGCGCCAGGGCCGACCGACACCACGTGCAGTTGATCGGCGTTGGTGGCGATATCGACGTCAGTGTCGTTGCTCAGCACGTTGCCGCGCGGGTCAACCCCGGCGGAAGCGTTGTTGAGGCCGCCGGCTTCCACTGCTGTAGCGCTGTCGTTGACCCCGAGCGGGTTGTCGTTGACGGCGGCGAGGATGATTTGCAGGGTGTCGGTGTCGGTCAGCGCATCGGCTGCGGTGCCGGGAATCCCGTCGCCATCGGCATCGCCATAGTTGCCACGGTCATTGCTGAGCACGGTCAGGGTGTCGATGCCGTTGAAGTTGGCGTTGCCCAGATATTGCAGGCTGGCCAGCGCGGTATTGATATCGGCGAGGTTGCCGGTCAGGGTCAGGCTCGCGGTGTTGGCCCCGCTGACTGTCACGCCCGACACGGTTGCGCCAAGGAACAGCGTGCCGTGGGTGACCGTGAGAATCACGCTGATGGCGCGGTCGTTGACGTTCGGATCGCGGTCGGCATCGACATCGGCAACGCTGATGCCGCCGATGTTCAACACGACGTCTTCCTGGCCGTTTTGCGTGCCCGGCACGGTGTTCACTGGCGCGTCGTTCTGTTCGACGTAACCGGCGTTGGCGCTTTGCGTGTCGGCATCGCCCAAGGTGATGGTGATCTGGCCGAGAGTGCCGGCATCGCTGTCGACCCGCACGCGCAAATCCCCGATCGGTTGCGGATAACTGACCAGCCCGGCGGGCACGTCGATGCGGAACACACCGAGGGGCAACACGCCGAAACGGTACTGGCCGTTGGCGTCTGTAAGCGTCGTGAATTGCAGGTTGTCAGCCGTGGTGTCGAGGCGTCCGTCGGCACCGGCCCAGGTCAGGGTCACGGTTTGTCCAGCCAGACCGGCGCCATCCGGCGTGGCGCTGGCGGTCGGGCTAGGGGTGTCGTTCCACAATGTGCCGCTGATCACGCCGAGCCCGGCGTTGTCGCCCAAGATGTACTGATTCGGCCCGACGGCGCTGCCATCGCGTTCGCCGGTGGTGGTGCCATCGACGCCGACCGTGTTGCCGCCCCAACTGCTGAAATCTTCAGGCAGGCTGCTCCAGGTCAGCGTCGCGTTGCTGCTGGCGACGATGGTCGAGTTGGGCAGATCCACCGAGTAGTGCACCTGAATCTGCGCGCCAACGTCCAATTGATCGAAATTGACGCTCAAACCGCCGCTGGTGCTGAAGCTGATGCCCGCCGGCAGATTGCCCGGACCGTACGTCACGCCATTGATGCTGACGCTGAGCAAGGTGTAATTGCTGCCGCCGGCAAAGTTATCGCTGACTTGCGCATCGAACGCCGGCAGTCCGCCGTTCTGGGTGAAACTCAATTGCACGGTGGCGTTGCCTACAGTGCCGCTCGGGTTGGGGTTGAAGTTGATGATCTGCTTGTCGAGGCCACTGAAGCTTGGCTCGACCACGCGTTCGAACACCGTGTCACTGACCGCACGCCCCGCGCCATTGACGACTTCCTGCGCCGTCACCGTCAGTTGCGCGCCGGCAACGTTGGCGGCGATGTTGGTCACGCGCACGTTGAATTCGATGGAAATGCCTTCAAGGTCGTCATCGTTGCCATTGCCATTGATCACGTTGCCCAGGTTGAACGTCACCACCTGGCTGCCATCGGGGTTGGTGATAACGGTCAAGCGGCTCGGGTCGAAGATGCCTTGTGGCGCCAGCCCGGACAGGTCGGAGGTAATCGGCAGGGCTTCGGGGCTGTTTTCGTTACCGTCGATGTCCAGCGTGCCGCCGACGATCAGGTTGGCGTCGCTGGTCAGGCCGCCGTTGGAGATGAAAGCAATGCGCAGGGCATTGACCAGCGCATCCGGCGAGATGAACTGCAAGCCGTTGGCCAGGGTGATCTGTATCTGATAGTTGGGGTTGTTGCCCTCGGGCACCAGCACCACCACGCGGTAGCGGATCACTTCGCCGACGGTGACTTGCTCGACGGTGGCGGTGGTCGGGTTGGGCGCCGCGGTGTCCGGCAGGCCACCGACGCGAGAGATTTCGATGGCCTGAGCCACCGGAATCAGCAAGGTCGACAGGTTGCGGTAATCGTTGAGGGTGCCGCCATTGAGCACGCCGTCGACGCCGCTGCGTTCGCCGGCATTGCCGCCGTCAAGACTGGTCCATTGCACGCTGGCGACGTTGGCAATGTTCGACAAGGCGGCGGCACTGGCGTTGACCACGCCACTGAGTTGCAAGACGATGCTGCCGCCCTTGGCGATGTCGATATTGGCGCCGCTGGCGGTGCGCAACTGGCCGCCGACGATTTCAAAGGCTACGCCGCCGTTGTTGGTCGCGCCGTTCTGATAGAGCACGCCGACCAGCGTGACGTTGCTCAACTGGGTTGGCAGGGTGTCGAGGAAACTGATGTCGAACGCACTGAAATCGCTGGCGCCGTTGCCGTTACTGATGGTGATGTTGAAGGTCACCGTGTCGCCCTGATCGTAACCGCCGAGGCCGGAGGTTGAAGTGATCACCTGATTGACCTGCAAGGTCGGCTCGCGCACGGTCACCGTGGGCTGGCCACCCGTGAGGGCAACCGTGCGATCCACGGCCACCGCGCCATTCGGCGTGTCGCCATCCGGATCACTGAACACCAGTTGCGCATTGTTCTGCAGCGAGACATTGGCCTGGTTGGCGATAACGTTATTAGCCACCAGTTGCAGGCGAATCACGAAGGTGTTGTTGCCGGTCAGGTTATCCGCCGAGACGCTGGAGACACTGAACGTCCAGCGCCCGTCGACGCCATCGCCGCCCAACGTGCCGCCAATCCCGGCGAAACCGCTGACCAGCACGCTGCCGGCAAAGTCGGCGCCCAGCGCGCCACTGCCGGCACGGGTGGTGATGATCTGGTAGCCGAGGCCGTTATTGAAACTGGTGTCCAGGCGCATGCCCGGTGGAATCAGGTCTTCGATGCGCAGGTTCTGCGTGGTGCCTTCGGGCAGGGTGATGACAATGTCGTAGCGCATGCTTTCGCCAATCACCAGATCGCTGCCGGTGGTATGGGCCGCGCTTGAATCGCCATTGTCGAGGGTGCCGTCGGCGAACACTTTGCCAATCACTGGCGCAGCCACTTGTTGAGTGGCCAGATCGGTAAGGTCGGTCGGGGTGAAATCGGTGCCGCCATTGACGCTGGCGTAATTGCTCAAAGTGGCGGTGGTCTGCAGGTTGCGGCTGGCCTCGATGGTGGCGCTGACCACCACGTCATAACTGACCACCACCACATTGGCACCGCTGCTATCGGCCGCCGTGCCGCTGCGCCCGGCCAGCAGACTGGCCACGCCACCCGCATCAAGGAAGTTGATCTGGTTGCCGCTGACGCTGTAGTCGGTGCCCAACACCAGCTGCGTGCCGTCGCCGCGATAAATCTGCAGATTGGCCGCCGCCAGACTGCCGCCGACAAAACTCAACCCGGAGGGCAGGGTGATACTGGTGCTGACGTCAAACGCGCCGCCGCCACCGCTGTTTTCAATCGCGGTGACCAGACGCAAACGGTCGGCGCCGTCGATGTTGTTGATGTTGCCGTCGACCGCCGACAGGTCGGTGACACTGCCATTGAACGGCACGCCGGTGCTGCCCGGCGGATTCCAGCTGCCGGTGGTGCCGGTGACCGTACCGTTGGAGCCCGAGACCACGCCATGTTTGATGTTGAGCACCGGCTCGGCAACGGAAACAATCGCCACCACATCGGAGGAAATCAGCGTGCGGTCGGTGAGGGTGGTCTGCTGGCTCGATTGTGCGAGTACGTCCAGCGAACGCTGGTCGGCAAACGGCTGATCGCCCACTTTGACAGTGAAGCGAATGACGATGCGGCTGCCGGTGGTGGTATTGGTCGCAAAGCTGCCGAAGTCGAAGACCACCGAGTTGCCATTGGCACTGGTCACGCTGACCACGCCGCCGGCATTGGTGTTGCCCGCGCCCAGTTGCCATTGACCGACATCACTGCCCGAACCCCAGGTAATCCCGTTGACATCGAACAGCGGCAACGGCAGGTATGCGGTGAGTTTGAATTGCTCGTAATCGCCGGTGACCAGGTCATAACTCAGCTCGAAGGTCACTTCATCGCCGGGACGCAACTCGCCGTTGCCCGGTGGTGCGCCGTTGTTGACCTCGACCAGATTGATGTCGACGTTGCTGGTGGGAATCACGCTGGTGGTGGTCGAACCATCGGATTCACTTTCGCCGGTCAGGTTGAACTGATCCTGCAGCAGCGTGCCGTCTACCGTGGCGGTGTTGCCGAGTTCATCGCCTTCGTTGATGTCCGGGTGCGGGTTGCCTGAAGGCGGTTTGTAGGTCTGGCCGACGATGGCCGAATAGCTTAATACCGCGACCACCGCGCCTTGCAACGTGTCGTCGAAGGCCAGATCGCCGTTGAGCCAGCCGCGAATATTGGAAAATGCATTGCGCAACGATTGCGCGATGTCGAACACCATCGAGGTGCTGCCGTCGGCATTGTTGACCACGCTGGTGACCAGGGTGATGGTCTGCACCACGCCGTTGATGGTCACCGTTAGGGTCGGCGTGCCGCTGAGGGTCTGACCGTCGCTGAGTTGATCGCGGACGACCAGTTGGCCCTCGTTGAAGAAGTCCTTGCCGAAGGCGAAGTAGTCGGAAATCGCCAGGTTGAGGGTGTATTGCAGCGTGTCGCCGGGGCTGATGCCGGTGTGGCCGACGTCGTTCTGCATCGTCGCGGTTTTCAGCAGCGTGATCGACTTGGCGATGAACTGCGTGCCTTGGCCGGTGCCGCTGAAATCGATAGTGGTGTTCGGCGCAGTCAGGTCGCGCGGGTCGAGCGGCACCCATTGCCCCGAAGCTGTCGGCGGGCCGAGGGTTACGGTGACGGCATCGCCGGTGACCGGGTTGATCACCGGTTGGCCGTTGGCATCGACTTCCGGCACATAGAAGGCCACCACGGTGTCGGTCTTGCCGGTCAGGTTGTCGTACGCGACGGTGAACGAGTTGATGTAAACGTCATTGGCCGCAATCAACACGGCGATTTCCGCCGGATTGGTCACCACGGTGCCGTCGTGCAGGGTGATTGAGGTCAGCCGTCCGCCGGGGCCGGGGGTAATCGAATTGACCTGGATATTGTCCGGTAGCGGTTGGGTGATGACGACATTGGTCAGCGTCTGCCCCGGTGCCGGCGTGGCAGACAGGGTCAGCGTACGCACATAGTTGGGGCCGGTGGCGGTTTCGCCTTCCGGGGTATTGATCGTTTCGCTGACGGTAATCACCGTCGGGTGCACGACGAAGGCGGCGGTGCCGGCCTGAATCAGGCTCGGATCGTTGGTCGGGTTGTCCAGTGCATCATTGCCGAACTCGAAACCACCGCTGGCGCGGATGGTCAGGTCGGGCGTGCCGTTGGAAAACGCGGTGTCGGCCAGATTGCTCAGGCTTGCGGTGACCTGCACGCCGATCACCGGTTGCTGATTGGTCACGCTGGCGAACGGCAGTTCAATCACCACCAGTTTGTCACCGGCGCGCATGCCGTAAGTTGCGGCGTTGATGATCAGGAAATTGCCATTGGCGTCCTTGGCCAGCGGATGCGTGGCGTTGCCATTGGCGTCGAACGTCAGCACGTGGCTGATCAGGTTTTGCCCCAGGTACGTGGCCGAGATGAAATTGACGCCGTCGTCGCCGTCCTTGCCGGTGGCGGGCATTGCCAGGTTGATGAACGGTGCGTAACCGACCTGGGTCGAGGTATTGCTGAAATTCACGGTGAAGGTGAAACGATCACCCAGCAAAACATCGCTGCCGCCCGTGGACACCGTCGCGGTGGGTGCCGCATCGGCGAGCAAACCGTCGAAATGCGCCATGGCGAGGCTGCTGATGGCGATGCTTTTATCGATATCGCCGACTTTGGTTTCCAGCGTCCAGTCGCCGCCGGCCTTGCTGCTGCCGGTGTCGTTGCTGGAGGCGCCGACATCGGCACCGGTCCAGCGGGCCAGTTCGCTGACCAACGTCTGCCCGGCGGCACCCGCGCCGACGTCGCAGCCGTATAGCTGAATGTCCGCGCCTTGGCTCAGGTTGCCGCGCCATTGTTCGAGGGTTTTGCTCAGTGAATCGATGTTGTCCGACGTGACCGTGCGGCTGCCGAGGGTGAATTGCCCGGCGGCGCCATGGGACATGATCTGGATCGAATCGACCTTGCCCAATTGCGCCAGGGCGGCGGAGATGGCCGCCAAACCGTCTTCACCGGCGTTCACCACAATCGCCGTGACATTGCCCGGTAATTGCGCAAGCAACTGATCGCGGTTTTCGATGCGGCTGTCGATCACCAACAGGCTGCGTGCCGCCGATGGCGCCTGCTCGGTGGCGGCGCGACCTTCAGTCGGCGTGGCGTGGGGAACTTGCGCATCCACCGCCGCGGGCGGGGCAGCGGGGTCGGTGTGATGTTGCTCCACGGTCGCCGAAGCGGCGGCGCCGTCGAACAGAATTCTTGGTTCCAAAGCCAATGCCTGACGCTGAGGACGCAGATGTGCCCCGCCGAACCCACTCCGTGAACCTTGCATGACCGGCCCTCATACTGCCTGCTGAATCCTTCCATTGAGCGCCGACGCCAAGCGACGGACAAATTCAGCGTAGGTCGTTTCCTACGGTTTTCCAGCGCAACGGGCCGCTATTTCAGGGGCTTAGACCGGAAGCGGAGCGCAATGGGATAACAGCCTTAGGCCATCAATGCGCAGGGGATTTGTGCGCATTGGCGCAGCCCGATACTGGCGTCTAGGCTGGACAGTCAGTCGCCCATTCGGGCGTCACGCCCAACGCAGGGACAGGAGCGGAACCGATGAAAGCCCCAGTCAGTATGGTCTGCCTGATGTTCACGCTGGTTCTCGCGCCGGGGGTCCGTGCCGATGATCCGCCCGCGACACCGGCCACACCCGTAACCGATGCGGCGGACGACACGCCGCTGGTCAACCCGCAGGTGGTCGACAAGCTCATCGACATGGGCGATTACCTGCGCAGCCTGGCGAAATTCCAGGTCGACGCCCAAGTCTCGCGGGACACCGTTCTGGAGTCGGGGCAGAAGATCAAGACCGAGTCGGTCAACACTCTGAAAGTGGTCGGCCATGATCGTCTGTATGCGAAAAGCGAAGGCGATGTGCGCACCCGAGAGTTCTTCTACAACGGCAAAAAACTCACCCAGTATTCGCCCTATCTGCAGTACTACACGACGGTGGACGCACCGGCGACCGTCGCGCAAACCCTGCACATGGTCGAGAACTACTATGGCGTGCAAGTGCCGATGGAGGATCTGTTTCTGTTCGGCAGCGACCAGGCGCAGATCGATGCCTTGAAAGCCGCGCTTTACGTCGGGCCGTCGATCATCAAGGGCCAGCTGTGCGACCACTTGGCGTTCCGCCAGGAGGGCATCGACTGGCAGTTGTGGCTGACCCGCTCGGACAAACCGTTGCCGTGCAAACTGGTGATCACCACCACTGACGACAAGACCTATCCCGAGTACAGCGCGGTCTACCAGTGGAACCTCAAACCGACGATTCCGGACAGCCAGTTCACCTTCAAACCGGGCAAGGGCGATGTGGCGATTGCGATGAAAAAAACCAGCGATCAGGGAGGGCAGTGACATGCATAAGTCAATGACGTGGAGTCTGTTGATCTCGCTGGCCACCGCAATGTTGTTGACCGCAGGTTTGGTCGCTGAGGCGGACGCCCGGGGGCAACGTGCCCAGGGCCATGCCCGCGCCAACGTCAACCGTGCGCCGGCGCCTCATGCGCAACGGGCACAGCGCATCAATGCGCCGCAGCGCGCCAACCATGTGAACGCCGGTAATCGGGTCAATTCGGGCAATCGGGTGAATGCCGGCAACAACGTCGGCAACCGCACCTACGTCAATAACAGCAATCGCAACGTCAACCGTGACGTCAATATCGACAACCATCGCGACGTCGACATTGATGTCGATGGGCATGGTCGTTATGGCTACGACGATCACTATCATCCGATCGCAACGGCCGCCGCCGTGACCGCGACGGTAGCGGTGACAGCGGCAGTGGTGGGCTCGATCTTCACCCCGGCGCAAATGCCCAGCAGTTGCGTGCAGGTGATTCGCTACAACGTCGCCTACATGCAGTGCGGTTCGACCTGGTACCAGCCGCAGTACCAGGGCAGCGATGTGACGTATGTGGTGGTCAACGCGCCGTGATCAGGCTTTCGGTACCCAGGGTTGCATCAGCGCGAGCATGCCGCGACCGCCTCGGCGCAACCCGGTGGCCAGGGCCAGCCACGACAGTTCGGTGACAATCACCTCACTGGCGGGCACCAGTCGGACTTCACCGGAGGTGCCGCCGGCAGGTCCGCCGTCGGGCATGAAGATCGTCAACCAGTCATCGACGCTTTCGACGATCAGGCACGGACGCCAGCCTTCGCCTTCAGCAATGATGCCGACCTTGGAGCCGTCCTCGTTTTCCAGCCCGGCGAATCGTGCGGTGGTGTCCTTGAACAACTGGTAGCCCGGCAGATTGCTGAGCAACTTGTTTTCCGTGGCTTCCATGGCCCGCGCCGCCACTGAAGTGCGCGCCAGCAACCCGGCAAGAAAACACAGCACGATCAGGCCGATCAATGTCGCCAGACTGATCAGCGTGACGCCGGCCACGTCGTAATCCTTGAACATCGGCAGCAGCTTTTCCACCGGCCCGCGCAGCAGGTGAATGGCTTTTTCGAGCAGCACGACGATCAATACCAACGGCAGGATGAACAACAGACCACCGATGACGGTGGTCTTGATGAACTTGAACATGACGGCTCCTTGAATGACGGGCGATCCGCGTTCAAGGCTAGCTGATGCAGGCGAGGGGGAGGGCAAAGATGAAAATGGCGAGGGAGTTTGCTCCCTCGCCACGTTGACAGCGCCTTAGTTGATCCGTGGATGCTGTTGCACCAGATCCTTGCGCTTGGCTTCCAGTGCGGCGATTTCTGCGTCGATGTCTTCGATTTTCTGCTCGATGTTGTCGTGGTGTTCTTGCAGCAATTCCTTGGCTTCCTCCAGGTCGGAAGCCGCCGGCGCTGCGCCACGCAGCGGTTTGTTGGCGGTTTCTTTCATGGTTACACCGGTGACAAGGCCGACCACGGCAATCACCATCAGGTAATAGGCCGGCATGTAGAGGTCGTTGGTGCTTTCGACCAGCCAGGCCACGGCGGTCGGGGTCAGGCCGGCGATCAGCACCGAGACGTTGAAGGCACTGGCAAGTGCGCTGTAACGAATGTGGGTCGGGAACATCGCCGGCAGGGTCGAGGCCATCACGCCGATAAAGAAGTTGAGCAGCACGGCGAGGATCAGCAGGCCGGAAAAGATCAGGCCGATACTGCCGCTGTTGATCAACATGAACGCCGGAATGGCAAACAGGAACAGGCCGATGCTGCCGACCACAATGAAGGGCTTACGGCCAATCTTGTCACTGATAAAACCAATCAACGGCTGCACAAACAACATGCCGACCATGATCGCGATGATGATCAACACGCCACGGTTTTCGCTGTAATGCAGGTTGTGCGACAGGTAACTCGGCATGTACGTCAGCAGCATGTAGTAGGTGACGTTGGTCACGGCGACCACGCCGATACAGGTCATCAGGCTGCGCCAGTGCTTGGTCGCGACTTCCTTGAACGAGACTTTCGGGCCGCCGGCGAGGCCTTCGCGGTCACCTTGTTCGAGTTTCTCGACGTGCTGTTGGAAGGCCGGGGTTTCTTCGAGGGCGTGACGCAGATAGAGGCCGATCATGCCCAGCGGCAGGGCGAGGAAGAACGGCAGACGCCAGCCCCACGATTCGAATTGCTCCTCGCCCAGCGTGGTCGAGATCAACACCACCACGCCGGCACCGAGGACGAAACCGGCAATCGAGCCAAAATCCAGCCAACTGCCGAGGAAGCCGCGTTTGCGGTCCGGCGCATATTCGGCGACGAAGATCGATGCGCCGGTGTATTCACCACCGACCGAGAAGCCTTGAGCCATCTTTGCCAGCAACAGCAGGATCGGTGCCCAGATGCCAATCGAGGCATAGGACGGAATCAGGCCGATGGCGAAGGTGCTCAACGACATGATCACGATGGTCGCAGCGAGGACTTTCTGTCGTCCGTACTTGTCGCCCAAGGCACCAAAGAACAGACCGCCCAGCGGCCGGATCAGGAACGGCACCGAGAATGTCGCCAGTGCGGCGATCATCTGCGTGCCGGGGTCGGCGCCAGGGAAGAACACTTTGCCGAGCACATAGGCGACAAAGCCGTAGACACCAAAGTCGAACCATTCCATGGCGTTGCCCAGCGCGGCGGCGGTGATCGCTTTGCGCATCTTGGCGTCGTCGACGATGGTGATGTCTTTCAAACCGATTGGCTTGACGGTTTTCTTGCGTGATTTCATCCGGGTTTTCTCTTTGCTGATCCATCTTGCCGCGTAGATGCCATCTATTTGATGGCGCGTGCTCTTTGGCTCAGATACATGAGGACACGAAATAATTCAGTGCTTGGCGCTTTTTTTCCCTGAGGAGAGTGTAGGAGCTGCCGCAAGGATTGCCTTGAGCGCGGAACTCTCGGCGTAGGCAAGGGCGATGAAGAGGAATATTGCCTGCTCGACATCAAGGAAGCCGTCGGCGCCGCTGCACCTCGAGCCGCCCGATTTGTCCGCGAACTGTTGCCGCAGGACATGAAGCTGGAACTCGATCAGTTGAGTCAGCGCGATGCGATGCTCGCGGCCGGGTATCTGGCGCGGGTCGTCGGCGTGGCGCATGCCCGGTAAATGGATCTGGCTACTCGATCCGAGTGGATGGCGGATCTGCAAACCTGCCGAACCAAACGTCTGGATGCGCCGTCCTGGCTGTGGACCAGTGTCGTGCAACTGGTTGGCAATCACGAAAAGGGCTATCTGGAACACTGCCGGCGTTACGCGCTACAGCATTGACCGCGTTATTGGGCGAGACCCGCCAGCGCAATCCCCAACGGCTGGCCCGCACCCGACGCGGCGGCCTTCATTTCATTGCGATAACCGTGCGGGCTGGTGCCCAAGTGCTTCTGGAAGGCGCGACGCATGCGCTCCTCGCGGCCAAAACCCGCTGTTTCGGCAATGCGCTTGATCGGTTCGCTGGTGGTTTTGAGTAATCGAGTAGCGGTCTCCAGCCGCAGGTTCTCCACCGCTTGCGCCGGGGTTTCGCCAGTGGCGGCGACATAGGCGCGGGCGAAGTGACGGGGGCTCATGCCGAACTGCTCTGCCAGCCGTTCGACGCGCAAATCACCGTTCAGATTCGCCGCAATCCACCCGTGCAGCCGGGCCAGACGCACATCCGGATCGGTGCGCAGGGCTTTCGATTGAGCATTCAGCGAAGCGCTGAGCTGCGGTTGTTCGGCATCACGCCACATAAACACCGTGAAATACCGCGCCAGTGCGAGTGCCGTGTGGGCACCGAGATCCTGTTCGACCAGGCCGAGGGCCAAGTCGATGCCTGCCGTGGCGCCTCCGCATGTCCAGAGGTTGCCATCGTGCAGATAAAGCGCGTCGGTGTGGCAGTGCACAGCGGGGTAACGCGCTTGCAGTTCGGCGGCGAATTTCCAGTGCGTCACTACTTGCCGACCATCGAGCAGGCCGGCTGCGGCCAAGGCAAAGGCACCCGTACCGATTGAACAGAGCCGACGGATATCAACTGAGCGGCGCCGCAGCCACGCGCAGGCCTCTTCGTCGGCTTCGAGGGCGGCCATGCCCGGTCCACCGGCGACGATCAGGGTGTCGATCAGCGGGACGATGTCATCGATCTGCTCCAGCGAACAGGTGGTCACGCTGATCCCGGAAATCGACATGACCTGACCGCCTCGCGGCGAGGCAATCAGCAAGCGGTACGGTGGGCTTGCGCTGTACGGCTCACCCAACACTCGCGCAATGGCGGCGAACACTTCCAGCGGCCCGGCGGCATTGAGCAGCAGCAGATCATCAAAGGCCAAAACCACCACGGTGCGTGTGTCCGCTGTGGCAGCAAAGGAGGGGTGTTTGGCATGGAGCGACACGGCGGGCCTCGACATACTGAAATCACTGCACAAATGAGCCTCCGACAATGCCGGTAAAACTTCCTGCTGCCAAGCGTCTGCTGGCGCTCCCCCTAAAAGCGCTGCTGTGCAGCGTTGCCTTGTTGTTCAGCCAAGCGCCGTTCGCCGTTGCCGAACCGTTGAAGGTCGGCGACCAAAGCGGTCTGACTCAAGCCTTGCTCCACGCCGCCGGCGAAGATCAAAACCTTGGCTATGCGCTGTCCTGGCACCCGTTTCTGGCAGGCACCACCATGCTTGAGGCGCTGAGCGCCGGTGCTATCGATGCCGGTGTAGTGGGCAACGCGCCGCCGGTGTTCGCTCAGGCGGGTGGCTTTGATGTGCGCATCATTGGCGTCGCAAGCGGTGCGCAAAACTACAATGCACTGCTGGTACCGGAAGGTTCGGCAGCCAAGCAGGTTTCCGATTTGAAAGGCCAGCGCATCGCCGTGGCCAAGGGCAGCAGCGGGCATTATTTGTTGTTGGCTGCGCTGCAACAAGCGGGCCTCACCCCACGGGAAGTGAACATCGCCTATGTCAGCCCGGTGGATGCGCAAAATGCCTTTGCCAGTGGCAAGCTCGATGGCTGGGCGGTCTGGTATCCGTTCGTTGGTCAGGCCACCTCACGTGGGGCGCGGGTTTTACTGGATGGCAGCGCATGGCCGGAAACCGGGCTGAATTTTACCGTCGCCAGCCTCAAGGCACTGGACGATCCGCAACGGGCAGCATCGTTAGGCGATCTGCTCGCCAGACTGGCCCGAGCCCAAGCGTGGGCCACCGCGAACCCGCAGGCCTGGGCCGAGGTGTTCGCGCAAACCACTCGACTCCCGGTTGCCCTGGTGCAAGAGATGCTCGCCAAACAGGCGCTGCGTTACGTGCCGATCGAACCTTCGGTCATCGCCTCCCAGCAGCATCTGGCCGACCTGTTTGCCAGCGAACACCTGATTCCGCGACCGTTGAAAGTCGAGCAGATCTTCGACGACCGCTTCAACCCGTTACTGCCGCAAAACCCATAACCCATTCAGTTCACCTTGCCGCGTTGCTCGCGGCGCGGATTCATACGCCTGGAGAAAAGTGATGCCTGCTCTCGAAACCACCACCCTCAAACGCCGCAAGACCGGGCTGATCGCAGTCGATCCTGCGCGCAGCGCTGGCGGCTACACGCTGTTCGCCCCGCAAACCGCAGACGGCAACGTGTTCCTTATCGACCTAGATGGCGAAGTCGTCCACCGCTGGAAACTGCCGCAGCGCCCCGGCCGCGACGCGGTGATCCTGCGCAACGGCAACCTCGGCTACAACGGCAACCATCCGCATTCACCCGACCTGTTTCCGGGCTGGTCGGTGTGGCACGGCGGCGCGTTCAGCGAAGTGACGCCGGACGGCGAAGTGGTTTGGGAACACACGGATCTGCTGCATCACCACGATGCGCAATGGCTGGACAACGGCCATCTGCTCTACACCACGGCCGAGCCGTTGAGTGCTGAGCTGGCCCGTCGGGTGGTCGGTGGGATTCCCGGCAGTGAGGCGCCGGGCGGGGTGATCTATGCCGATGTGGTCAAGGAAGTCGATCGTCAGGGCAATGTGGTTTGGGAATGGCGCAGCTGGGAGCATCTGCAACCGGAAGACTATCCGCTGCACGAGGCCTTCGAACGTCACCACTGGCCGATGACCAACGCAGTGACGCCGGGCCGCGACGGCAAGGTGATTCTCAGCCTGCGCAGCGTCTCTTCGGTGATTGCCATCCAACGTGGCAGCGGCGAAGTGCTGTGGCGTTTGGGTCACGATCTGGTGGCACAGCAGCATTGCCCGAGTGAACTGGAAAACGGCAACGTGCTGGTGTTCGACAACGGCATCTTCCGCCCGCACGTGAGCATGCCGCACTCGCGCATTCTCGAAATCAACCCGGCGACGCAACAGATCGAATGGCAGTACGCCGATACGCCCGGCTACGCGTTTTTCACGCCGTTCATGGGCGGCGCGCAGCGTTTGCACAACGGCAATACGCTGGTGACCGAGGCCAACTTTGGCCGCTTGTTCGAAGTCAACCCGGCGGGAGAAGTGGTCTGGGAATACGTCAATCCGCACTTCGCCAGCTACCCCGATGCCGCCTCCCGCCGTTATCTGCCGGGGGAAAACAACGCGATCTTCCGTGCCCATCGTTATCAGCGCGCCGACCTGCCTTGGCTGCGTGACTGAGCACGCCTGAACCTACACCGCTACGATCACGCTCACGCAGGCCACGCGCAGCGAAGTATCGACTCCTCTCGAAGAGCGGCTTCAGGCCGCTCCAGGAATCACCGATGAAACTTCTTTATTCGCGCAACGTTAGCGCTGGCGCCCTGGGTTTGTGCTCGTTAATGCCATTACTCCCGGCAACCGCCAGTGATCTGCCCGACAACAATGATGTGCTGCAAACCGTCACCGTCGAATCCCGGCGCCGCAGCGAAGACGCGCAGCAAGTGCCCACGGCGATGAGCGTGCTTGGCGCGCAAACCCTCGAGGAACAACGCCTGTATCGCCTGCAGGATTTGCAGCAGGCGATGCCCAGCGTCAACGTCGCGTTCATGCACGCCCGGCAATCGAGCCTGTCGATTCGCGGCTTGGGTAACAATCCGGCGAGCGATGGCCTGGAAGGCAGCGCCGGGATTTATCTGGACAACGTTTACCTCGGTCGCCCCGGCATGGCGGTGTTCGACCTGCTCGACGTCGAGCAGATCGAACTGCTGCGCGGCCCGCAAGGCACGTTGTTTGGCAAGAACACCACGGCAGGCGTGCTGAACATCACCACGCGCCGGCCGTCATCGACGCCGCAAGGCAGCTTCGCCAGTTCGGTGGGCGAGGACGGTTATTCGCAGAATCAGGCAAGTTTTTCCGGCCCGCTCAACGACACGCTCAGCGGTCGCATCGCCGCCTACAAAACCTACGAAAACGGCTACGTGAAAAACGAATTCGACGGCCACACCCTCGGTGGCGGCGTGCGTCAGGGCGTGCGCGGCCAACTGCTGTTTCAGCCCAACGACGATTTCAATCTGCGCTGGCTCGCCGATTATCATGAAGAGGATTCCAGCGCTGGCACGCGCTCGTTGTTCAGCACCGGGCCGACCATCAACGGCGTCAACCGTTATGAGCAACGCGCCACCGCGGTCGGGGCGACGCTGGTAGACGGGCGTCGGGTCAATCTGGACGCCGATCAGAACGTCACGGTGTTCCAGGGCGGCACGTCACTGGAGGCGAACTGGAATCTGCGCAACGATTACACACTGACCTCGATCAGCGCTTATCGCTGGTGGGATTTCACCCCGCGCAACGACGATGAGTTGAACGTTGATGTGATGCACAACGTCGGGCAATCAGCGCGGGACAAACAATACTCCCAAGAGATCAGGCTGGCCTCGCCGGTTGGCGAACACTTCGATTACGTGCTCGGCGCTTATTACTTCCGCCAGGAAATGAGCAACAAGGTCTTCACCGATTACGGCCCGCTCGCGGACACCTGGAACGGCACCCCGCAAGGCGCGCTGAACAACGTCACCAGCGTCGGCCACGGCGATGTCGACACCGACAGTTTCGCCACGTTTGCCCAAGGCACTTGGCACCTGACCCCGGTTTTGGATTTCAGCCTCGGTGTGCGCGGCACTTATGAACGCAAACTGGCGCAGGTCACGCGCAACGCTCCGGTCGGCGGAGCCGGGGTCAGCGGCGCAGCAGCGGCCGCCAGGGCAGGGCGGAGCGGTGCTTACGATTCCGGGGATCTGAGCCTTTATAGCTTCAGCCCTTCGGCGCTGGCGAGTCTCGCCTGGCATGTCAGCGATGAGGTGCTGGCGTATGCCTCGTTGTCCCACGGCGAGAAATCCGGCGGGGTCAATCTCAGTGTGGCGAGCGCGCCAGTCGCCGGGGCTGATTCGCTGTTGATCGGCAGCGAGCGGGCCAATGACGCCGAACTCGGCATAAAAACCACGCTGCTCGATCAGCGTCTGTTGCTCAATGCCAACCTGTTCTGGACCGTGGTGCACGGCTATCAGACCAACGCTTATGACGACGTCAATCTCACCAGTTACCTGACCAACGCCGGCACCGTGCGCAGCCGCGGTCTGGAACTGGACAGCAGTTGGCGGCCAATCTCGGGGCTGACGATCAACGTCAATGGCTCGTTCAACGACGTGCGCTATCTGTCTTACGACGAGGCGCCGTGCCCGGCGGAAGTCGCGCTGCGCCCAGGCGCGCCGGCCGCTTGCGATTTGAGTGGGCACGCGGTGGTCGGTGCGTCGAAATGGATTTTCAACAGCAATGCCAGTTATCAATGGAACCTGCAAAACGGCCTGCAGCCCTACGTCAATGGCAGTTACGCGTGGCGTTCCCATGCGGTCGGCACCGTCGATGATTCCCGCGAGGCGCAGTTGCCGGGCTATGGCCTGGTCAATCTGTCCAGCGGAGTGCGCGGCGATTGGGGCAAAGGCCAGTGGGACGTGTCGCTGTGGATGAAAAACGCCTTCGACAAGACGTATTACACCACGCTGTGGAATTCACCCAACGGCGCTTACACCGGGGTGTTGGGCACCCAGCGCACAGTGGGCATGACGGCGCGATATGACTTTTGACCGGAGCAACTGCGGGTTGCCTGCGTGAAATTATTTCTGTAGATTTTCATGAAATTATAAAAAGATAATTTCATGAGGTCGCGAATGTTTCAGCAGTCCAGCCAGCACGTCGACAGTTATTACGCTCACAGTTGCGCCGATATTCTGCGCGATCGGCCGGTTCTGGAGGGCGAGCAGAACGCCGATGTGGTGATTATCGGCGCCGGTTTCAGCGGGCTGCACACGGCGCTGCGACTGGCGCTGGCCGGTAAGCGCGTGACCGTGCTCGAGGCCAGCCGTGTGGCGTGGGCGGCCTCGGGGCGTAACGGTGGACAGGCGATTCTCGGCTGGTCGTGCGACATGCCGCCGCTGGAAGCTGCGCTCGGCCATGAACGCGCCAAGCGTTTGTGGGACGGCATGCGCTGGGCGTCTGAAGAACTGCGCGAGTTGCCGGGTCGGCATGGCTTCGATTGCGACTATCGGCCAGGGCACTTGTGGACGTCAGTGATGCCGCGTCGGGTCAGTCTGCTCACCGAATGGCAACGCGAGGCCAGCCACAAATGGGGCCACGATGACTTGCAGTTCATCCCCCGCGAACAATTGTCCGAATGGGTCGCCAGCGATCGCTATCAGGCCGGGTTGTACGACCCGCACGGTGCGCACCTCAACCCGCTGAAACTTGCATTGGGCCTCGCTGCCGCCATTGAACAGGCCGGCGGGTGCATCTACGAACAAAGCAAAGCCTTGAGTTATTCGCGGGAGGGCGCTGGCTTCCGGGTCGTCACTGAACGCGGTTCCGTCCGTGCCGATGTGCTGGTGCTGGCCTGCAACGCTTACCTCGATGAACTCGACCCGCAACTGTCCAGTTGCATTCTGCCGGTGGGAACTTATCAAGTGGCCACGGCGCCACTGACATCCGAGCAAGTGTGCGCATTGCTGCCGAGTAACGTTTGCGTGACCGACAACCAGTTCGTCCTCGATTATTTTCGGCGCACCCCCGATAACCGCTTGTTGTTCGGCGGCGGCTGCACCTATCTGGGCGGCATGCCCAAGGATATCGCCGCGGCAACCCGGCCGTTTCTTCAGCGCGTGTTCCCGCAGCTAAAAGGCGTCGACGTGGAATTCGCCTGGGGCGGGCACATCGATCTGACTCTTAAACGCACGCCGGATGTCGGTTACGAGGGTAACCGTTACTGGCTGCAAGGTTATTCCGGTCATGGCGTGTTGCCGACGCTGGCCGCTGCGCGTGCAGTGTCCGACGCGATTCTCGGCAATACGGACGAATTGGCCTTGTATCAGGGCCTGAGCAATGGTCGTTTCCCCGGCGGCAAACATTTCGCAGCACCGCTGGAGGCGATCGGCAAAGCCTGGTATCGCCTGCGTGACAGCATTTGAAGAGGCCATTTCTGGATACCCGACGATGAACAAGCAAGAAGAAATCGCCGCGCTGGCGATCCTCATCCACGACCTGCGCAAGCACAAGAAGTGGACCCTGAAAGAACTGGCCGACAAGATCGGGCGTTCGGTGGGCTTCCTCTCGCAAGTCGAGCGCGGCTTGTCGCGGCCCACCGTCGCCGATCTCACCGCGATCAGCGAAACCTTCGGCGTGCCAACCACCTATTTCTATAGTTTGCCCAAGCCTAAAGAGCTGCCGTGGGTCACCCGCCCGGACGAGCGCCGCACGCTGTATTACGCCAACGGCATCACCGACATTCTGGTGTCGCCGCAGATCCGCGCCTCGTTCTCCATGCTCGAAAGTCATCTGGAAGCCGGTGCGAGCAGCGGCGAGCGTCATCTGACCGACAGCTCGGAGCAGGGCGGTTACGTCCTCGAAGGCGAACTGACGCTGTGGCTGGGCGACGACGAAGACCCGGTCACCCTGAAGGCCGGCGACAGTTTCCAGTTCGACAGCCATACCCGCTGCCGCTACGGCAACCTCACCGAGCAGCTCACCCGAGTGCTCTGGGTCTATACCTGAGAATAATAAAAGGATGAACACGATGGACGCTGTCTGCGCCGGTTTGCTCGCTGAAGTACGTGCGTTTCGCCAACGCTACCCCGAGGTGCGTTATGTCGACCTGATCTCCCTGGACATTCCCGGGCACTTCTACGGCAAACGCTACCCGGTCGACATGCTGGAAAAAGTCGCCGCCGGCAGCGCCCTGAAACTGCCGCAAAACTGCGTATTGCTGGGCGTGCAGGGCGGTTTGTTCGAGATCGGCGATTACTGCTTCCACGACGGTGACCCCGACGCCGTGCGCCGTCTGGTGCCGGGCACACTCAAACCGGTGAGCTGGGAAGCGCAGCCCTTGGGGCAGATGCTGATCACCTCGGACGGCACTGAAAAACCGATCGAATTCGAACCCCGCGAAGTCCTCGCGCAAGTGCTCAATCGGCTAGCGCGCAAAGGCATTCACCCGGTGGTCGCGTTCGAACTGGAGTTCTACCTGTTCGATAAAAAGCTGCGCGACGGCCTGCCGCAATTCCCCCGCGATGAACTGAGCGACGACGCCGACGATCAGCCGAACATGCACATCGAACGTCTGTCACGCTTCGCCCCAGTGCTCGATGAAATGGTCGAAGCCACACGCGCCCAAGGCATCGACGCCACGGTGATCACCGCCGAACTCGGCCCGGGTCAGTTCGAAATCAACTTCGGCCACCTCGACGACGGCCTGCGCGCAGCGGACTGGGCCGCCTTATTCTGCCGCAGCACCCGTGGCGTTGCGCTGAAACACGGCTACCGCGCCAGTTTCATGGCCAAGCCTTATCTGCAGCACCCCGGCAGCGGCATGCATGTGCATGTCAGTCTGTACGATGCCGACGGCAACAACTTGCTGGCGGCCAACGAACAACAAGCGCTGCGCCACGCCGTTGCCGGCTGCCTGGAACTGCTGCCACACAGCATGCCGATCTTCGCCCCGAACCAGAACGCCATGCGCCGCCTCGGCGGCACGGTGAACACCGCGACCAAAGCCAGTTGGGGCTTTGAGGATCGCGATGCGTGCTTGCGGATTCCCGAGTCGGATGAGAAGAACCTACGGGTTGAATATCGACTGGCGGGAGCGGATGCCAACCCTTATTTGGTCCTGGCAGCGATCCTGGTGGGGTTGGAGCATGGGCTGGCGGCGGGCAAGGAACCGATTGCGCCGCTGAACGAAGATCGCAACAGCGGCATTGATTTCCCCAGGGAAATGTTCGAAGCCGTGCGCGCGATGCAGCATCAGCCGCAGTTGCGGGCGGGATTGGGTGGGGAGTTTGTGGATGTGTATTGCGAGAATAAACGGCAGGATCATTTGGCGTTCATGCAGGAGATTGGGGCGCGGGAGTATCGGTGGTATTTGTGAGGGGGGGGGAGGGATCTCGCATCAATGCTTATCCAATCTCAGCTTTGGAAAGCTCGGATTGATTACTCCATTCCTGAGCAGTTCACCACCGGAAGGGGTACGAGGCCGGATTCGACTCCAACTCGTCATGTCATAATGATATTGTAAGGGCTGAACGCAAGGCGCAATAACGCCTGGGCTTATCCCAGCGAGAACTACTGCGATGATTCCAGGTTACTCAGAGGAGGAGTTTTGCATGACCGTCCGAGCACCCGTGCGTCTAAATAACGCTAATTCGACTCCGCCACGCCATTTTACCCAACGGATCTTCGGTCAGTTAACTCTGCCGAAAGCTAAAACAATGCTGGAGAAAACCCCGTGAGCGATGCGCAAGGAAAGCTATTTAAAGATTGGCTGATCAACAAGGGAATGGCTCTAAATACCGCTAACAATTATCTGTCTGGGGTTAATACGGTCTCCAAGCATTTTGGCAGCAATGTTCTGTTGACCCACGACCTCGAAGAATTGCAAAAGCTGAACCGCGATTACGGTCCTGCGGGTGAGCACGCCAAAATTGGCTCCAGCAACAGTAATAACGTCCAAAGCGGATTGCGGCAGTGGCTGGAATACCAAAGACACTTTCAACAAGGAGCAATTGAAGGCTATGCCGATAAACGGGTCCTTCAGTTACTGAGCAAGGGAACGGCGGAAGAGCAGGTATGGTTTTGGGCATTAGTAAGGTGTTTCCGCGAGCGATACCCAAAGGCCGATCACTGGACGGTGAACATCAATCCTGCGGACATCCGTATTGGTGTTCGGGAACTGGACAGCCTGAAAGGGAAACCTGTGTTCACACTATATTGGTACGGAGGGGGAATTCGTTGCTCTGTGCGGGGAATTGCCGATCATCGTGCATTGATGGAAGCAAAAGAGCAGGACTGGGAAATTGACTCGACTTACTACCCCGAGTTAGCGGACATGGTCAAATGGCTCGACTCAGTAGACGAAGCACTTGAGGGAAAGCAACTGACCCTGATCGGAATGGGACTAGTACCCCGCAACTATGGTCAAGCCGAACAGGAAGATTCTGAAGTGATGACAAGAGATCAAGTGACAGAGCACGCCCTGAATCAAATTCTATTCGGTCCGCCCGGCACCGGAAAAACCTATGCCACCATTAACCAAGCGCTTGCTATTCTTGCTCCGGAATTTTTAGCGCAAAACAGCGGCAGTGACTCCGAGACGCGCGAACGCTTGAAGAAGGAATTCGATCGGTTCGTGACTGCTGATCGCTTGCGCTTCGTGACCTTTCATCAGAGCTTCAGTTATGAAGATTTTGTAGAGGGGATTCGAGCAGATTCTGACGCAGAAACCGGACAGTTGAGATATCCAATTGAAGCTGGCGTATTCAAGCGTATTTGTGATGACGCGCGAACGCAGCCAGCTACTGACCTAGGTGTTCGAGCCAACCCGGCAATCTGGAAAATTTCCATTGACGGTACAGGAAACTCTCCCAGCAAGAGCTATTGCCTGGCTAACGGCGAAGCACGCATTGGCTGGGGAAAGACCGGCGATCTAGGAGAGAATTACGAACAAAATCCCTATTACCGGGACTTGGGTGCGGGTGATAAGGGAACTCTTAATTATTTTTCAGAGCAGATGGCCATAGGGGATATCTTATTGTGTATCCATTCGGCTGAGCAAATCGGTTCGATTGGCGTGGTAACAAGCGAATACCGGTATGAGAAACAGGTACCCACCGGGGTGATTTCGAACTATCAGCATGTACGTTCGGTGCGCTGGCTATATCGCGATATTAATTTACCTATCCTACCGCTCAACGATAGCCGGCAATTCACCCTGAAAACCGTGTATGCCATGAACCGTTTCACTTGGGCAGATTTGCTTTCCTATCTGCAGCAACAAGGAGTGCAGCCAGTGGAGCCGACAGTGGTTGCCTCGAGTACGGACGTTCCGTATGTGCTTATTATTGATGAGATCAACCGAGGTAACGTTTCACGTATCTTCGGTGAGCTGATTACCCTGATCGAACCCTCTAAGCGAGAGGGTGCAGAAGCGGCGCTCAGCCTGAAACTGCCGTATTCGAAAAAGCCTTTCAGCGTGCCCAAGAATGTCTACCTGATCGGCACCATGAACACTGCCGACCGATCACTCGCAGGTTTAGACATTGCTCTACGCCGACGATTTATATTTAAGGAAATGCTACCCCAGCCGGAACTCCTGGATGGTTTACTGGTGGAGGGCGTGGATATTGGCCAACTGCTAAGGGTGATGAACCAGCGCATCGAGGTATTGCTGGATCGCGAGCATTGCCTGGGACACGCCTACTTTATGCCGTTACTGAAAAACCGGAGTCTGGAGAAGTTGGAACTCATCTTCCGTAACCAAGTACTCCCTTTACTACAGGAGTATTTTTTTGAAGATTGGCAGCGCATCCAGTGGGTATTCAATGATCATCGTAAGCCTGAAGACGACTGCTTTGTGCTTCGAAAGAAACTGAATCTCACCTCGTTGTTCGGCGAAAAGGTTCGCGCAGAGGATCAGGTCTGGCGTATTAACGGTCTTGCATTTAACCGTGTCTCTGCTTATGCGGGCGTAATCGAATGCAAAACCCACGCGGGGGAGTCCGTCGAGTCGCGCGAGGGGTTAGAGGTTTGAATGCTCACGTTACCGTCCGTGAGTACGCGAGGCTCACGACAACTGCGGTTCCGCCTGATGATCTCGACTGTGCTCAGATATCTGAGACTGCCTTCGACTGGCTGTGCGAGCTGAGCGCAAGCTTTAGGAAGGGGGGCGCAACCTTACTCCAGGTCGAAGGCCGACGCTCGCTCAAATGGGACAGCTACGTGGGTGTAATTGAAACGCCTTGTGGCACAGTTCTGGAGATATTGCCCAAGCATTTTGAGAAGCATGGCTGCAAAGCCAAAAGTCGAAACCTGCTGCGCAAATTAATTCAAGTGTCCTTATCGCTGAAACCGCGCCAGGTTTCGGAGGCAGGGTTGGAGCTTTTCAATGCCCCGATTACGGAATGGGTAATAAGACAGTTCTTGGGGGAGCTGGAACACCTGGTGAAGCGTGGTATTCGCTTCGACTATCAGCGCGTTGAAGAAGACCAGCGATTTTTGCGTGGCCAACTCAACGTGCTGGCACAGATTCGCCAGCCGCCGGGGCGACAGCATAACTTTCAGGTCCGTCACGATGTGTTCTTACCGGATCGGGTTGAAAACCGTTTGCTTAAACTTGCGTTGGAATTTGTGGCAAAGAGCACTAAGGACGCCGCCAATTGGCGATTAGCGAGTGAGCTGCGCACCATTTTGGCAGAGGTGCCTGTAAGCCGGCAGGTGACACGAGATTTGCGTGCTTGGAGTCGCGATCGCTTGATGGCTCATTACCAATCAATCAAACCTTGGTGCGAGCTGATCCTTAATCAGAAAATGCCAATTGCCGTGAGCGGCGAATGGCGGGGGATGAGCCTGTTATTCCCCATGGAGAAACTTTTTGAGCGCTATATTGAGAACTGGCTGCGAACCCAGTTAAAGCCGATTGCCGAGTTAAAACCTCAGTCGGCTAGCCAATTTCTGTGCGATCACGACAACGCTCGTATGTTCTGCTTGAGGCCGGACTTGCTCATCGATACGCCGGAGCAGCGCTGGATTCTGGACACCAAGTGGAAACGCCTCGATATGTACAGGAGTGAGAAGAATTACGATCTCAGCCAGAGTGATTTTTATCAGCTTTTCGCCTATGGCCATAAATATCGAAATAGCAAAGGTGTACCGAGACTGGTACTGATTTATCCATACTGGTCAGGGTTGCAAGGAGCGTTACCGGTTTTTGATTATGGTGATGGCATGAGTTTGTGGGTACTGCCCTTTGATCTGGATAATGACCGGTTGCTGGACGCGAGCACTGCGGGTATCCCTCTGAAACAAGACACGCTCTACGCAGCGTTGGAGATGAGCGAATAAGCTGTTACCCGCCGGTGGATTACGCACATTTGGGATGGAATCAGTAGCCCCTGCTAAATTAGGATATACATCGGCTAGGGCGCTTGAACACCTTGCTCAAGATGCCCTGTCCGTATAAGCCAACGGCAAGAATCTATATCACCGGGTGAGACTTGCTGCGATCGGAGAGTTGATATAACGCGGAAAACTCAGTCGCTGCCCATGCCTCTTTTTCGCACCCAATTGATCACCAGCAAAACCCCTGCCGCGATCCCTTGCGTCCCGCACATGACCCAGATCAGAGCTGTGTGAAAAAGGAACCAGGAACTCAACCCCAACAGCACTGACAGCACGACCCCCAGCAAAAGCAGTGGCAGGTACCGTACCGTGGGGGCGTCTTCCAGTGCGTCAGCGAAGATGCTCCAGCAGGCCCATTGTGAGTACAGGGCGAGAATCAATACCAACAGAACCCACCACCCGCCTGTTATTGGTTCTGAAGTGAACACGGTGATCAGAAACGCGATGACACTCCACAGCGTAAAAACAAACGTGGTGCTGGCCGGCACGGTGTAGGCGGGAAGGGCCAGGGCGATCTGGATCAGCTTGAGAGTTTGCAGTCGAGTCATCAATACGCGCTCCTTGCGAGAACATTGAACAACGCCGATGGCTTGCGAAGTGACTATAGATCAGCGCTTCACCGGGTGCGTACGTGCGCCACCGCGGCAACAACGCGACCAGACGCCCATCCGCCAGGCATTCACTGGCGATGAACTCGGGAAGTTCGGCGAGGGCCGAGCCGTCCGGCAAGGCTGGCATAAGCGTCAGCGTTGGTCGCCCGCAGCGGACCGTCAGTGAGACAGTTGTGTAGCGCTCACATACCTTACAGTTGTACACGAGCCAATCACCGGCCGTGTTGAACACACACACACACACACTTTTTCACAAAGACCTCCTATGCACCAATCAATGGCAAAATCCCCCTTTGATCGGTTTGGAGACCCCACATGCTTCGTCTATTTGAACGAAGACTCGACCCTTTCCCTCCTGACGAGGTGCCGCCACCGCCCACCGGTCTGGCGCGGTTCCTCTGGGCTTGTACCCGTGGCGCGCGTGGTTATGTGCTGGCCTTGGCGCTGCTCAGTGCCGCGGTGTCGATTTATGAGGCGTGGCTGTTTTCCTTCCTCGGGCAGGTGGTTGATTTGCTCTCGACCTGGCAGGCCGGCGGGGAAGCGGCGGCGCAGGAGACGCGGGTGTTGTGGGGCATGGGCATTGTCATGGTGCTCAGTGTCGGACTGGTGGCGTTGCGCACCATGGTGCAGCACCAGATTCTGGCGATTAACTTGCCGTTGCGGCTGCGCTGGGATTTCCATCGGTTGATGCTGCGGCAGAGCCTTTCGTTTTTCTCCGACGAGTTTTCCGGTCGGGTCACGACCAAGGTGATGCAGACCGCTTTGGCGGTGCGCGATGTGTTGTTCACGCTGATCGAGATCCTGCCGGGGATCGGTGTGTATTTCATTGCGATCATTGCGCTGGCCGGCGGCTTTGCGCTGAAGCTGATGTTGCCGTTTCTGGCCTGGGTGATTTTGTTCGGGCTGGCGATGTGGTACTTCGTGCCGCGTCTGGGCAAGGTCGGGCAGGAGCAGGCCAATGCGCGGTCGATGATGACCGGGCGGATTTCCGATGCCTACACCAATATCACCACGGTGAAGCTGTTCTCGCACTCCAATCGTGAAGCGCATTTTGCTCGGGCGGCGATGGAGGATTTCAAGCTGACAGGGTTTCGCCAGATGCGTCTGGTCAGCCTGTTCGAGATCGTCAATCAGGCTCTGGTGGTGGCGTTGATCATGTCGGCGGGCGGTTATGCGCTGTGGCTCTGGCATCAGGGCGAGGTCGGCGCCGGTGCGGTGGCGGCCATCACGGCCATGGCGTTGCGCATCAATGGCATGTCGAACTGGATCATGTGGCAGATGACGTCGCTGTTCGAAAGCATCGGCACCCTGCACGACGGCATGGAGACGCTCACCCAGGGCACCAAGGTGCAGGACGCGCCGGATGCCGGCGTACTGAAGACGTCCGGCGGCGCGGTGACGTTCGACAACGTCAGCTTCAATTACAACGGCGAACGGCAGGTGCTCGATGGCCTGAACCTGAGCATCCGTCCGGGGGAAAAAATCGGTCTGGTGGGCCGCTCCGGTGCCGGTAAATCCACGCTGATCAACTTGCTGCTGCGCTTCTATGACGTCGACCGCGGGGAGATTCGCATCGACGGCCAGAACATCGCGCAAGTAACCCAGGACAGCCTGCGCAGTTGCATCGGCATGGTCACCCAGGATACGTCGCTGCTGCACCGTTCGATTCGCGACAACATTGCTTATGGCCGGCCCGATGCGACCGACGCGCAGATTCGCAGCGCGGCAGCCAGCGCTCAGGCCGATGAGTTCATCAGCCAACTCAGCGACCGCCAGGGCCATACCGGCTACGACACCCTAGTCGGTGAGCGCGGGATCAAGTTGTCCGGTGGCCAGCGTCAGCGTGTGGCGATTGCCCGGGTGATGCTGAAGAATGCGCCGATCCTGCTGCTCGACGAAGCCACCAGCGCGCTGGATTCAGAAGTCGAAGTGGCGATTCAGGAAAGCCTCGACGAGATGATGCAGGGCAAGACCGTGATCGCGATTGCTCACCGCTTGTCGACGATTGCAGCGATGGACCGCCTGATCGTCATGGACGAAGGGCGCATCATCGAACAAGGCACCCACAGCGAACTGCTGGAACGCAACGGCGTGTATGCGCGGCTCTGGCAACATCAGAGCGGCGGGTTCCTCGGTGAGGATCAAGGCGTGGCGGAGGTTCTGGATCAGGCCTGATGTTCGAACACAAAAAAACCGGCATTGCGCCGGTTTTTTTGTGCCTGCAAACCCGAGGGTTTACAGCGACGCTTTCACCTGCAGACCAAACACCAACGCATTGTCGATGTCCTGCCCGGAGAACGCGCCCGGCTCGATGATGTATTGCATGTTCGGACGCAGGGTCAGCCATGGCGTGGCTTGATAGCCGTAGCCGAGCTCGATCAATTGTTCGGCGCTGTCCAGGTTCGGGAACGCGGCGCCATTGTCCAGCGCGGCGTCTTGCTGCACATCGCGGCTGCGCGGGTTCGGCACGGCGCGACCGTAGCCCAAAGCGACGGTGTCACGCGGGCGACCTTCGAACGGTTTGTACAAAACCACGCCGGTGCCGTACCACTTGCTGAACGGCGAAGCCGCTTCGCTGGCCGCCGAGTATTGGCCGAAGGCATGCAGGCTGCGGCCTTCGGACGACTCCGAGCGCCACACGGCTTGATCGACCAATAGATAATGACCACCGCGACCGGACACTTCTTTACTGCTGCCGATGCGTTTCACGTCGGAGCTGTCGTAGTAGTAACCGACTTTGTATTCACCCTGCAGCTCGCCCGCGTGCTTGTACACCAGCTCGATCGGCACCACGGTGCCGGTGGTGTGTTTCGGGCCCAGGTGCCAGGCACGGCTGGAGTTGCCGTTGCTCTCCGGATCGACGTTGAACGCCGCCACGCGCAATTGCCACGACGGCGACAGATCGTATTTCACCCGCACACCCAAGTGCGCGTTGGGGTAGTTGGTCCAGCCGCTGCCACCGGACATGTTCAGCGGGTGACCGCAGAAACCGGCGTTCATGAAGTTGCACAGAATGCCGCTGTCGAGGCCACCGAGGTCGTTGCCCATGGCCATATAACCGAGTTTCACGTTGAGCGCCGGGGTGAACAGGCTGCGCTCGTAGCTGAGTTCGGTCAGGCGCGTGTACAAGCCGCCGTAGTTTTCCTGGATCGGCAAACGGTTGCCGACCAAGTCTTCCGAAGCGCTGTTGCCGCGACGGTCATTGATCGTCAGTTGGACTTTACCGGCGTTGTCGAAGCCATACATTTTGCTCAGATCGAACTGCACGCCGAGCTTGATATTCTGCGAGTAGCGCGCCGAGCGATGCAGGCCACCGTCAGCGTTGTAGGCTGTTTCGCCGCTGTAATCGCCGGTGAACTTGATGCCTTGTTCATCCATCTGGTGACGCAAGCCACCCCAGTCGCCGGTCAGGGTGCTGCGGCTCAACAGATCGGCATCGTTGTCCGCCAGCGCGGGGAGGGTGGTGGTGCACGCGACGCCCAGCAACAGGCCTTTGAACAGGTCGGAACGGGAAAAACCAACAGCCGATAGCATGTAAATCTTCCTGCAGAAAACATGAGCAATAAGGGGGAAAGCAGCGCGGCACCCGAAGGTGCCGCGCTCAAAGCAAGCGTCCGCGCTTAACGTGGACGCAGTGGTTTACGGCAAGGCGTAAGCCATCACGTAGTCGCCGCGATCGGTCGACTGACGCGCGCCACCGGCGGTGATGACGATGTATTGCTTGCCGGTTTTCGGCGAAACATAGGTCATCGGCCCGCCTTGGCTGCCGACTGGCAGACGTGCTTTCCAGACTTCTTCGCCGTTGCCGCTGTTGAAGGCGCGCAGGTAGAAGTCCTGGGTGCCGGCGATGAAGATCAAACCACCCTGGGTCGACAGGGTGCCGCCGAGGGTTGGCAGACCAATCTTGATCGGCAAGTGCATGCGGATACCCAGTGGACCGGTGTCTTCAACGGTGCCGACCGGAACCTGCCAGGCGATTTTCTGGGTCTTCATGTCGATCGCCGTCAGCGTGCCGAACGGTGGTGCCTGGCAAGGAATGCCGGCTACCGACAGGAAGCGGTTTTTGTTCACGGCGTAAGGCGTGCCTTTCAGCGGAACGGCGCCCATACCAGTGTTCAGCGCTTCGCCACCGCCAGCGGCCTGGCCTTTGTTCTGCGAGGGGATCATTTGAATCCACAGACCCAGACGCATGTCGTTGACGAAGATGAAGCCGTGTACCGGGTCAGTGGAGAGGCTGCCCCAGTTCATGCCACCCAGCGAACCCGGGAAGCTCAGCGATTTGTCCATGCCCGGCGCGGTGTACAGGCCGTCGTAGCGCATGCCCTTGAAGTCGATGCGGCAGAGCAATTGGTCGTACGGCGTGGCGCCCCACATGTCCGATTCGGTCAGGTGCTGGGCACCGATTTCTGGCATGCCCACCGATTTCGGCTGAGTCGGGGAGTACGGTTCGTTCGGGATGTTCGCCGCTTTCACCGGGACTTCTTTAACGTCGGTCAGCGGTTTGCCGGTGGCACGGTCGAGCACGTAGATCTGCCCGGCCTTGGTGCCGATGACCAGCGCCGGAATGCTTTTGCCGTCCTTGGTGAAGTCGATCAGGCTCGGCTGCATCGGCAGGTCGAAGTCCCAGAGATCGTTGTGCACGGTCTGGAATACCCAGCGCTCGTCACCGCTGGTGGCGTCCAGCGCGAGGATCGAAGCACCGTAGGTGTGATCGAGTTTGCTGCGCTCGACACCATAGATGTCGGTCGACGAACTGCCCATCGGCAGGAAAACCGTGTTGGTCGCCGGGTCATAGGACATCGGCGCCCAGCTGTTCGGCGTGCTGCGCACATAGGTGCTGCCGTCGGCTGGTGCGTTTTTATCCTGCGGGTTGCCCGGGTCGAAGGCCCAGCGCATGGCGCCGGTGATCACGTCGAAACCACGGATCACGCCGCCGGGCATGTCGGTCTGCACGTTGTCAGCCACGCGACCGCCAACCACCACGGTGGTGCCGGCCATCAACGGAGCGGAGGACAACTGATAGTAGCTGTCCGGCACGTTACCCAGACCGGCCTTCAGATCAACCTGGCCGTTGTTGCCGAAACCCTGGCAGAACTCGCCGGTGTCCGCATCGACCGCGATCAGGCGCGCATCAATGGTGTTGGTCAGCAGACGACGCTGGCAATTGGCGGCCGGCGCAGGCTTGGCTTCGATGATCGACGAGTTGCTCGGCTGAGCAATCGCTTTGGTGGCGTCGAAATAGGCCATGCCACGGCAGCGCTGCCAGACTTTCGACTGCGCGTTGATCGCGTTCTTCCACAGCTCTTTGCCGGTGTCGGCATCCAGCGCAATCAGGTTGTTGTGCGGGGTGCAGATGAACACCTTGTTGCCAACCTGCAGCGGAGTGAGCTGGTCTTCGGCGCCGTTGCCATCGCTCTCGGCGACGTCACCGGTGTGGTAGGTCCACGCGACTTTCAGCTTGTCGACGTTGTTGCGGTTGATCTGGTCCAGCGCGGCGAAGCGGCTGCCACCTTCGGTATTACCGTAGTGCGCCCAGTCTTTTTGCGCCTTGTCCGGCTCGACCGGGGTCAGGCCCGGGCCGGTGCCGGTTGCGGCAACGGTCGGGTGCGCGACAAACATATTGCCGGCCGCGACAACCACGCCGACCGCCAGCACCGCCGCCACGGCGTAAGCGCCGCGACCGGCAACACCGCCGTTGGCACGCTTGAGCAGCGGATAGACCAGCGCCACGACCAGGCCGATCACGCTGAACATGAACAGGCGCGAGAACACCGGCCAGAACACCAGGCCAGCATCGATCACTGCCCAGATCGCGGTGCCCACCAGGAACGCGGCGAACAACCACGCACCGGCAAGCTTGAAGCGCGCGATCAACAGACCGGAAACGGCCATGACCAGGCCACCCAGCAGGAAGTACCACGAGCCTCCCAGGCTGACCAACTTCACGCCGCCCGCAGCCAGCGCCAAGCCGAGCAGGGCGATGACGACGCCCAGCCCGATCAGAATGAATTTTGATATGCCCGAGAGGCGTTGACTCTGCTTCACGTTGAGTGTCCCGTTGAAATGAGGCGCGCATTATATAGTTAGGTAACTACCTAGTTAAATCACAAATTTCAACGTGAAGCGTAGTTCGCGGATTCGACTCGCGCCTGAGGCGGTCTCAGATGCGGAAATGTCTGTCGAAATGCACACAAAAATCACGGTTCTGCCAGATTTGTTGTGAGTTTTGACAGATGCCTGAGGTCGTGTCCTCAGGCGTAAATCATTTTCTTCGGGTTGTAAATGCGACGAATAACCGCCCAATGGACCGAGACAGAGCGGTTGGCTGCTGCGTCGAGCTATATGGATATGCTTTTTTAATCTTGGAATTCGCCGTGTTTTACCGCTCAACTGGCGCCTTTTTGATAGGTGGCTATTGATGTCCGAGCGATGTGAGGTGGTGGTTCTGGGCTTGGGTGCCATGGGCGCGGCCACGGTTTATCAGTTGGCGAAAGCGGGGGTGAATGTCGTCGGCATCGACCGGCATCACCCGCCGCACAACCTCGGCTCCAGCCATGGCGACACGCGCATCACTCGGCTGTCGGTCGGCGAGGGCGCGCAATATGTGCCCATTGTGCGCAATTCTCATCGCATCTGGCGTGAACTTGAGGCGCTCACCGGTGAGTCGTTGTTCGAGCAATCGGGCCTGTTGGTGCTGACGTCGAGCGCCGAGTACGATCCTGAAGATCCATCCGACTTCACCTTGCGCACCATCGGCCTGGCGCAGACTTACGGCATCGAGCACGAAGTCCTGTCCGCCGAGCAGATTCGCCAGCGCTTCCCGCAATTCGCCAACGTGCACGACTCGGCCATCGGCTATTTCGAACCGGGTGGCGGCTTTGTGCGCCCGGAGCGCTGCATCGATGTGCAGCTCAAACTGGCCGAGCAACACGGTGCGACGCTCTACAAAGGCGAGACCGTCACCGGGATCAGCTCGAACGAGGAGGGTGTCACGGTCACCACGGACCGGCGCACGCTGTTTGCCAACAAACTGGTGATCAGCGCGGGCAACTGGAACGGCGAGTGGCTCGGTGAGCCGTATGAGAACCTGCTGAGTGTTTACCGGCAAAAGCTGTTCTGGTTCGAACTGGAAGAGAACGCCGGACTGGTCGGCCACTCACCGACGTTCATCTTCACCCACGGCCGCGGCGACGACAAAATCAACTACGGTTTCCCCGCGTTACCCGGCGAAAGCAGCATGAAAATCGCCACCGCGCAGTACCACACCTCAACGTCAGCGCAGGCCATCGACCGTACGGTTTCAGCGGCCGAAGCGCAGGACATGTATGAGCACCAGGTGCACAACCGCATCGCTGGCGTGACCGCGAAAGTCGTCAAGTCCGCCGTCTGTGCCTACACCGTGACCCCGGATCGCCATTTCATCATCGACGAGCATCCGTCGCTGCAACACACCCTGTTCGTCTCGGCCTGCTCCGGGCACGGCTTCAAGCATTCCGCCGCGCTCGGCGAAGCATTTGCCCAGTGGTGCATGCGCGGCTCGAGCGACCTGGATCTGACCTCTTTCTCCCTGAAACGCTTCGAAGGAAAACTATCGTGAAACGCGTCGCGCTCTCCGTAGCACTGCTGGTCGCCGCCCTGGGCAATGCCTATGCCGAAACCCTGAAAATCGCCGTGGTGCCTGTGCCCCACGCCGAGATTCTGGAGTTCTTGAAGCCGGAACTGGCCAAGGAAGGGGTGACGCTGGATGTCAAAGTCTTCTCGGACTACATCCAGCCCGACCGGCAGACTGATGAAGGCTTGCTCGACGCCAATTACTTCCAGAGCAAACCGTATTACGAGGCCTACAAAAAAGACCGCCCGAGCAGCGATCAAGTGCCGATTGTGGCCGTGCACATCGAACCGTTCGGCGCCTATTCGAAGAAGATCAAAAACATAAGCGAACTCAAGGATGGCGCGACCATTGCCATTCCCAACGACCCGACAAACTCCGGCCGTGCGCTGCTGCTGATCGCCAAACAAGGCCTGATCACCCTGAAGGATCCCGACAACATCATGGCCACGCGCCTGGACATCGTCAGCAACCCCAAGCATCTGAAGTTTCAGGAACTCGAAGCGGCGATGTTGCCGCGGGTGTTGAATCAGGTCGACATGGCGTTGATCAACGCCAACTACGCGCTGGAAGCCAAACTGGTGCCGCACAAAGACGCGCTGTTTATCGAAAGTTCGGAGTCGCCGTACGCCAATTACCTGTACGTGCGTCGCGACAAGGCCAACGCCCCAGCGGTACAGAAACTCGGCGCGCTGCTCAATTCACCGCAGGTGAAGCAGTTCATTCTTGAGCGTTATCACGGCGACGTGGTGCCGGCGTTCTGACTCCGTCGGGAGCCGGCAGAAATGCTGACGGCTCCCGACATCTTCAAGCGTTCTCTTCAATCCGGCGCACGTCACCCAAAGAGTCACGCTGCATTGACTGCAGGTTCTTCTCGATGGTTTCGCACAACGCTTCCATCTGAATCTGGTGTTCGCTGTGGCGAAACGGGCTTTGCAGATCGGTGCCGATGCGTTCGATGGCCAGCAGCATGAAGCCGACCACGGTCGAGGCCAGCGGCGTAAACCAACCCAGTGACTCGACCAGGCCGATCGGCACGATCAGGCAGAACAGCGAAATAAACAGTCGTGGGAAATACACGTAAGGGTAGGGCAGCGGCGTATTGGCAATCCGCTCCATGCCGCCCTGGCTGTTGGAGAGGTCTACCAATGTCGATTCCAGCCGTGCCAGGCGAATGCTGTCCAGACGCCCGGCCTTGTACTCCCGGGCCAGCAGTGCCGCAGAACCGGTGAGGATGTCATTGGCGAAGTTATTGGTGGTGCCACTGCGGGCGAATTCATTGGCGGGAATGAAGGCGCGGACTTCCTCAGGACAAGGCTGGCCTTGCAGATGCGCCGCGAGGCAATTCACGTAGGCGACGTGGCGGCGCAACAGGGTCGACTTGACCGGATTGACCTCGCCATCGGGATCATCCAGCAACGTCAGCACCTGCCGGGCGAAGCTGCGCGAGTTGTTGATCATTGACCCCCACAGCGTGCGTGCTTCCCACCAGCGGTTGTAAGCGCTGCTGTTGCGAAAACTGATCAGCACGATCAATGCCGAACCCAATAACGTCAGGGGCATCAATGGCAGATTCAGCTTGGCGTTGAGGAACAGCATGAAGTCGACGGTGACGGCGATGTCCCAGAGCAGCAGCCAGAACAACGCCCAGCCGACATAGCCCAGAGTTTTGATGATCAAACGGTATTTTCTGACGATGGCTGCTTTCAAACGGAAACCTCATAGCGAGCGGTAAGCGTTAACGCCTTGACTCGGACGCTGTTTTCGCGGGAAAGGTTCGCTAAATCGCTTCAGCTTTCGTCGCCACGGGCTAATTAGCCCGGAGACGATTGAAGGAAAATGACAGGGACCTTTTCATCAGTCTGGCCATCGGCGTTTCGATCTTTTCGTGAATGACATAGGACGCCGCGATCATCAAAGCCACGGTGCCCCACAGCAGCAGGTGCGCATTCACCGCCGGATAGGCCATGTTGAAGATGATGAAACCGATCATTTGATGGAGCAGGTACAGCGGGTAAGTCAGGGCGCCTAATGTTGTCCAGTTCAATCGCCCGATGGCGGCTGTTTTGTTGGTTGCGATCAACAGGAAGGTCATGAAGAACACGATTATCACGCTGCCGATGATCGAGGGATCGTATTGCGTTGCATATTTGCTTTCGATCGACTCGGCCCAGGTAATGGCGGTGAAGGTGGCCAAGGCCAATGCGCCCGCCACCAGGGCGATGCGGGGTTTTGTCATACCCTTTGCCCAGATCAGGTAGAACGTGGCACCGGCGATAAAGTAGGCCGCGTAATCGGTGATCAGTATCGAGCGCAGCTTCTCAAAAGCAAGGACTTCCGCAGTGGCCGACACCAGTAGCCAGAGCACGAGGCAGGGTTCGATTTTGTCTATTTTCTTCAAGGCCAGGAGAATCGAAATCATCAGGTAGAACTTGATCTCTACAAACAGTGACCAGTAAACGCCGTCGATGGGCGGGACACCGATCAGATCGCCAAGGAACGTCATGTTGATCAGGTATTGATAAAGATCAGCGCTGAATCGGGGCTGTCCGAAAGCCAATGTGATCAGAAACGTGAGCGTGCAGCACACCCAGAATGCCGGGCACAGGCGCACCACGCGGGAGATGAAAAACACCTGCAGATTGTTGCTCGAAGCGGTCATCAGGATGACAAATCCGCTGATCATGAAAAACAGTTCCACGCCCAGGTAACCGTATTTGGCCACCTCGGCCAACAGCGGATAAGGCATGACCGACATGTCGCCCCGCGCATACCCGCGAAAGGCGTAGTGAAAAATCACGACGGCGAGCGCTGCGAGGAAACGCAGCAAATCCAGCTCCTTCAGTCGTCGGTTGTTCATGTAGGGGCGCTCCGGAGGTGTTAGCGCTGATTGAGAACTGACGACTCTGCCGAGTGAAATTCGACTCAAGGCGCAAGCTTTGGCAGCAGGAGGGCGTCGACTGTCCCTGGCTTGGTGTGACGGTTATGGACCGCGTTGCCACATGCGGATGTAGTCGACCTCAAAGGTGGACGGCAGGTCAGCGTCGTCGACCACGCCGAACCATTTCCACATGGCCTCACTGTCAAAGACGATCTGCATCGGGAAGAAGAAGTAGCGGTTCTTCGATTCCCTGACCAGCACGCCATCGACGTACCAGCGCAGGGTGTCGGGCTGCCAGTCGAAGCCGTAGACATGAAAGTCACTGGCCAGGCGCCAGGGGCTGATCCAGGTGCTGCCGTTGGCGATATGTTCTTTACTGTGCGGCGTTGCCCATAGGTGGGCATTCATATTGTAAGAACGGTCCGAGGCTGCGCCTTTGGTTTTACCGCCAATTTCAAAGATATCGATTTCGGTGGCGTTGTCCGTGAAGCCCGTCCACGCCAGCCAGAACGCGCTCGACGCTGCGGAGTTCATCGGTTTGGCGCGTGCTTCGTAGTAACCGTAGAAACCGCGTTCACGGGTACGGACCATGGCTGAGGTGTAATCCTTGAAGCCAAGCTCGACGTACTTCTGCGGCAAGGTTTCCTTGCGAAAGACAATGTTCAGGTGGCCGTTGCTGACGCTGGCATTGCGTGGGGTGAACAGCGCCGGTTTGCGCCCGAGCGATTCGTTGCCGATGGCATTGTTGACGTGCCAGCGCGCAGGGTCGAGGGTGTTGCCGTTGAAGTCGTCGGACAGCGTCGTGTTGAATGCCCAGCGCCCGGCATTGGCTTGGTCGGACAGCGGCAGATAGGCATGCTGATGCGTCGGTACTTTGCCCAGTGGACCGACGCGGGTCCAGGTATCGGCATGGCTGGGGACGGCCACTGACCACTTGTGCGCAAGGTACTGGAAAGCCTGCTGACGCTCGGCGAGGGACGCAAACGGGCGGTCGTAAACCAGCACCTCGGCGATATCGCCGCGAAAGTTTTCTGAAGTACCGACGGCATTGCGCCCGACCGCATACGGGCCGATCGGCACACCCTGCAGTTCCAGGACCGACACCGTCGGTTCATACGCGCTGGTTTGCGCCAGGCTGATGGCGAAGTTCGGCAACACGTTATCGTTGTCAGCGGTTTGCGCACGTGAACTGAACAACCGCTGCCACGGATCGACGCCGGCCTGTTCGGGCAATCGGCGGGACACGATCAACACCGTGACAGGTCCTTTTGCGCTACGAATGCTCTTGCCCAGAAACGCCGACCCACCACTGAAACGCACGACCGCATGGCCATTCACGGCATTTTCCAGACGTTGCGGCTGCTCGGCACCTTGGTCGACCATCGCGTCATGGGACTGGCCTGATTTATCGCCCCAGCGTTGCACACGATTTTGCGCGTTGAGGCTAAGGCTGGACGCATCAGCGGCGTCCAGCCACAGCACCAGCCCGGCAGTCGGCGGCGCTTGTGCGGCGCTGCCAGTCAGCGCAACCCACAGCAGTAGCGCCGGCAGCGATCGTAAGAACATCATTTGAAGGCAAGCAGCGCTGGAATTTCGAAGGACGACTGATACCCCTGCGGATTGCACGACTGCCAGCGCCAGGCATCGATAATCATCTGTGGCAGGTCGCGTTGCGCGGTCCAGCCCAGCTCGCGTCCGGCCTTGGCCGGGTCGGCCCAGCACTTGGCAATGTCACCTTCGCGGCGCGGTGCAAAGCGGTACGGAATGCTGATGCCGGTGATGTCCTCGAAACTGTGGATGATCTGCAACACGCTGTAGCCGACCCCCGTGCCGAGGTTCCAGAAATGGATGCCGTGGTTGTGCTGCAACACCAGCAGGGCCTTGAGGTGGCCAATGGCAAGGTCGACCACGTGGATGTAGTCGCGCACGCAGGTGCCGTCGACGGTAGGATAGTCGCTGCCGTACACCGTGAGTTCCGGTATCCGGCCAATGGCGACCTGGGTCAGGCACGGCAGCAGGTTGTTGGGGCGGCCGCGCGGGTCTTCGCCGATCATCCCGCTTTCGTGGGCGCCAATCGGATTGAAGTAGCGCAACAGGCCAATGCTCCAGCGCGGATCGGACTCGCACAAATCCGTCAGCAACTCTTCGATCATCAGCTTGGTGCGACCATACGGATTGACCGGTTTACCGGTGCCGAAGTCTTCGGCAATCGGCGTACGGGTCGGCTCGCCGTACACCGTGGCCGATGAGCTGAACACCAGGCGGAAGACGTTGTTGCGCGCCATGGCCCGGCACAGGTCCAGCGTACCGGCGACGTTGTTGGCGTAGTAGTCGAGCGGTTTGCGCACGCTTTCGGCGACGGATTTGAGGCTGGCAAAATGCACCACGGCATCGATGTCGTAACGCTGGAAGATGTCGTCCAGCAGATCGGAATCACGGATGTCGCCCTTGATGAAATCGACCCGGGTCAGGGTCAGTTGCTCAAGGCGCGCGATGCACTCCTGACAGCTGTTGCACAGGTTATCGAGCACCAGCACCCGGTGCCCGGCATTGATGAGCGCCAAAGCGGTGTGCGAGCCGATGTAACCGGCCCCGCCAGTAATCAACGTGGTTTTGCGCATGGTGAGGTCTTCCTGTCTCAGGGACTGAATCAGCGGGCGGTGAAAACCGATTTGAATTCCTGCGGCCAGTGCGGGTGGATGAGGCTATACGCCACGGCGTAGCTCAACGCGCCCAGCGCGATGTTGCCGATCAGGTGCAAGTAGCCTTGAAGGCCCAGTTGCGGTGACACCAGCAATACGGTCGCGGCCATGGCCAGCGCGGCAATCACGCTGCGGTAATTGGCCTCGACAAACCGTCGCCAGCTGTAACCGATGGCCAGGTTGAGGCCGCGGATCTGCAGCGGCGTGATCAGCAGCATGCGCGTGAGCAGAGCGGCAGCTGCGGCCATGCCGCCATAAACGTTGCCGAGGCTGTAAACCAGCGCCAGTGCCAGAACCGTGGTGAGCACTTCCGCCTTGATCGTCAGGTGGCTGCGGTTGACCGCCACCAGTGCGGTGGTGGCGTACATCGCGGTGTTGCCGATGGCCGCCGTGCAGGCCAGCACTTGCAACAGAGGAATGGCGTCAGCCCACTTGGCGCCGAAGATCAACAGGATGAGGTCGTTGGCCGTGAGCGCGAGGCCAATGAACAGCGGCGTCAACACAAAGCCGCTGACCGCGGTCGAGTCGCCAATGATCCCGAGCAGTCGCTTGGGTTCCGCACTGCGTCGGGCGAACGCCGGCAACGCATAACTCAGCAGGCCGTTATAAATCGCCGTGCGCGGCAGCTCGATGATGCGCATCGCCATGTTGAACATGCCGACTGCGTTCGCCCCGGCCGTCATGCCCAGCACCACATTGACGCCGCGCTGCAAGGTTTGTGAACTGAGTGAATTGATGGCAACCGGCGCACCGGCCTTTAACAGCTCGCGCAAGACCGCCCGGTCGATGGCAAAGGCGATGCGTCGCCGGTCTGCACCCATCAGGACAATGATCGACACCCATTCCATGATCAGCGCCTGGGCAATCACCGCCCACGCACCCCCTCCGCACAGCGCCACCGCGATGCCGCCGACGCCGCCCGCGACTTTGCCCAGTAACGTGCGCGACGCGAGCATCTTGAAGTTGCCGCTACGGCGCATTTGCGCCACATAGACCCGCGCCATCATGGTCAACAGGATTTTCACCGAGGCCACCGCCGTCAGCCATTGCAGCAGCGGGTCGGACGTGTACAGGAATGCCGCGAGCGAGATGATGACAATCGACACCAGGCTGACGAGCACCCCGGCCCAGAAAGCCGTGCAGATGTGTTTGTCTTCCAGCCGTTCAAGGCGTACCAGCGGATCTTCCAGCACCGATGAGTACACCAGGCCAATCAATTCGACGATGGCAATAATGATCGTGCCCACACCCAGCTCGGCCGGCGACAGCAGCTTCGCGTAGACGACAAAGGTGATCATCGACAGCAGGATCAGGCCGAATTTCTCGGTGAAGATCCAGCTCAATGTCACCAGACGGTGATTGGCCATGACGGTTACCGATTCAATGAGCTGGAGTTGACGCCGTTGCCTTGCGCCATGTTCTGGCGCGGGCATAGAGATAGCGCAAGGTCGGTTTACCATTGGCGAAGATCAGCGCTTGCCAGGAACACTCGAGCATTCGCCGGTACACGCCGAGCACTTGGTCATGCTCGCCGCGCCGGGAAAACGCTTCGAGAAAATCGGTGTGGTTGCTCAGGACGAAATTGATCCGTTGCTGCTGGCTGAGCATCTCGCCGTAGCGGGCGAGGTACACCTCAATAAAATGGATCTTGTTCTGGTAGTACTTCTTCGGTTGCGCGGTCATGTTGCCGCCGTTGACCGTGCGCTCCAGCAGTACCTGCGGCACTGTGTGGACCTCCCAGTGTTCGGCGATCCGCGTCCACATGTAGCGGTCTTCGGAGTAACGCAGGCTCGCATCGAAGCCACCGAGTTGCATGATCACTTCGCGCCTGACCAGCGCAGTGGAAACGCCATTGACGACGTTGGCGTGGATGAAGTCGTAGAAGTGCCGGCCGCTTTTGCGCCGGTTGTCCAGTTGCCGCCGGCCGTCGCTGTAATTGACCTGCGCATAGCAGTCGATCAACCCCACCGGCCGCCCCTGACGACTGAGTTCGTCATACAGGGCCAGTTGCAGTTCGAGCTTTTGCGGGTGCCACTGGTCATCGGCATCGAGCATCGCCACAAACGTCTCTTGCGAGTGCCGCATGCCGTGATTACGCGCGCTGGCCTGGCCTTCGTTGGCTTGCTGCAGCAGCGTCAGGCGAAACGGCGCGACGAAGTCTCTGACCCGTTGTGGGCCGTCATCGGTGGAGCCATCGTCAATGACGATGACGTGATCCGGCAGGCGGGTTTGCCCGACCAGCGACGCCAATGTCTGCTCGATGCTGTCGGCGCCGTTGTACATCGGGATGACGACGCACACTGAATCCACGGAAGGGAAGGCTTGATTGGGCACGGGTGATTCTCCTTGGGTTACGCGTTGGCTGAATCGCGCGGCACTGCTCTGCCAGACACACGCTGACGCTGCGCTGCCGGAGATGTTGCGGGGTAGGCCGCGAGGTGATGGCGGAAAGACAGGGCCAGGGTGCAGAACACCAGAAACTCGGCGGAGCGATAGTTGGGGATTACGTACGCCACATAATTGGTGACGGCGAACAAGCCGATGATCACCAGCGCACTGGCGCGAAACTGCGCCGTCTGGTTGGCGGTCACGGCGCGGTATTGCTTGAGCAGTGCTTCGCCGAACATCAGGGCCAGCGCGCTCAGTTGGATGATTCCGCCGTTGAGCAGGGTTTCGACGTAGCCGCTGTGGGCGTTACCGATATAACCCCAGCGGGTAATGAAACCATCGGCATCGGGGCTGGACCAGAAGGCGCCGAAGCCGTAACCCTTGAGGAACTGCCCGTCGATAAACGGCGCGAGCAGTTCCCAGATCAAGGTGCGGTCGGTCAGTGACGGGTCACGACCGGCCATTTCCAGCAGCACCGCGAAGTTGCTGTAGAGGAACAGGCACACCAGTAGATAGAGGAGGGTGCAGCCGAGGAACATCAGCGGCGAATGGTTGATGCGCAAACGGATCAAGGTCAGGAAGTACCAGTAGCTGATCGCGCCGGAAACAATCAGCGCCACCCCGGTCGCCGACTGCGCGAGCAGGATCGCGATCAGCGAGAAAAACGCACAGAACAGCGCCCAGTGATTGCGTCGGCGAATCATCGGTAGCAATAACAGGATGGCGATCGCGTTGAGCCGGGCACCGGCATTCTTTTCGGCAAAAATCCCTTTGAAGGCGCCGTCGCGAATCCCACCGGACAGGAACGCGACGTCAGGCATGACCACCGCCAGGATCAAACCGATCAACGCCGCCACGCCGATGGCGCAGCCGAGCATGAAGGTGATTTTTTCCAGCGAATAGTTGTAGGCAATGAAACCGGCGAAAAACACCATGCTGAGCATCGCGATAAAGCGCTTGAAACTCAGCATCGGGTCGTGGGACCAGCCGATCGAGGCGATGACAGAAAACATGAACAGCAACAAAAAGAAGTTGCTGCGATAAAAGGTCTTGCTGAGGAACACCTTGTTGCGGATGAAGAAGAATAACGGCACCAACAGCGTGATCAGCCCGCAGATCTGATTGGCCACGTTGCCTTCGAGGTCTTTATTGATATCACCGAAGCTGGCGGCTCCACCCAGACCAAGGACAAAGGTAATCACCTGGATGTAGAACAGCACGCCGAACAAGGTGAAGCCGTCGCGTAATGTCGAATACCTGATCGCCAGTGTGCTCATGATGACGGGCTCCCGATCAACGCTTTGAGGTAGGTCTGCACCGCGCTGGCATTGATGAACCGGGCGGCGGCCTCCAGGCGCAAGTGACGCTGAAAGTTGCGCGGTGTGGCCAGTTGCAGGGTGATCGCCTGCGCCAGGGCGAGTGGATCGTCGACGTCGACCAGCGGTGCGACCAGACCGCCGACGAGGATGTCTTGCGGGCCATGGGGGCAACGGGTTGCCACCACCGGCGTGCCCGTGGATAACGCCTCTACCAAAGCGTTGGGACTGCCTTCGAAGCGCGACGACAGCACGAAGCAATCGGCGGCGGCGACCTCTGCCAACGGGGCATTGGCATAGCCCGGCAGATCGAAACGCTCCGCCACGCCCAGTGCGCGCGCCTGCTCCAGTAGATTGGGCCTGAGTGCACCCTCGCCAAAAATGATCAGGCGGGCGCGGCTGTCCGGCAATGCCGCGAACGCGCTGATCAAGGTGTCGAAGCCTTTTTGCGGGGCCAGGCGACCCACGGCGACAATCACTGGGGCGGATTTTTCCAGCAGCCAGCGGTGGCTGGGCAGGCCCGGTGTTTTCTCGCGAAAGTCGTTGTCGAGCACCGGGTTATCGGCAATGGTCACGTCTTGGCGGCGGGCGACGGTGGTGTCGACCAGGTCCTGGGCAACACCCCGCGAGACACAGATCACCGGGTTGGGAATCAGCCGATACAGCAGCGGCGCCAGCAGGTACGCGACGCGCACCATGAAGTCGGGGTTGACGTGCTTGTCATGGGAAAAGGCATTGCGCTCGCTGACGTGCAGCCGTGCCAGCGTGCCGGACAACGCCGCCGCCGCAATCGCCACCACGTTGACGTGGGTAAGGGCTGCCAGTTGTGCGTCAAAGCGATTGGCCCGCAGAAATCGCGTAAGAGCCGGCACTGCACGGACGCTGCGCGGACTATTCAACTCAACCTTCTTCACGCGAGGGTCGAGGTGCGCGGCGTGAATGCCGCCGCCGGTGAGCATTAACAAGGTCACGTCATTGCCCGCGTCCACCAGCGCTCCGGCCAGGCGCGCCATCATTTTTTCAGCCCCGCCGGCGCTGAGGTCATGCAGGATAATCAGCAGCTTTTTCATTGATTCCATACCTGGTAATACGCCTGCGCCGCGTACTGGCTGGTGTACTGACGCAGGGTGTCGGTGAGTCTGGTTTCGCTGAAGGTGACGTCATCGCGTGGGGTCAGGCTGCGCAGCATGCCGGCGGCCAGCGCCGGTACGTCGTTGACCCTCACCAGTTGGCCAAGTCGGCCGTTGTCCAGCAGTTCTCTGGGGCCGGTTTCGCAATCGCTGGCCAGCACCGGCGTGCCCAGTGCCAGCGCCTCGATCAACACCGTCGGCATGCCTTCTTGCACGGAACTCAAAATGAACAGTCGGGCGTGCCGGAGCAGCGGATAGGGGTTGCTCAGGAATCCGGTGAAATGCACCCGCGGGGCAATGCCCAGACGGCGGGCCTGAGCCGTCAGTGCCTCGCGCAACGGGCCATCGCCGACGATCACCAGATCCGGCAGCGCTGCACTGCGCAGTGCCAGCGCGTAGGCCTCGAGCAAAAGATGAAAACCTTTCGGTTCGACCAAACGGCCCAGACCCAACCAGTAAGCGCCGGGCAATCCGCCGGGTAGCGGCGCCTGCGAGGCTTGAAACAGCTGATCGGTGACCACCGCATTGGGGCAATACCGGATGCGCTGCTGACCCCAGGGCATCAGTTCGATAAGCGTCTGACGCAAGGCATTGGAAACGGTGACGACCTTGCCGCTGCCACACAGGTACAAGCTGTAGAGCAAGCGCAGGCTGGCGGGACCGGTGTTCTGTTCACTGCAATCAAGGGTCGCGTGGCGGCAATAGATGACTTTGCAGACATGGCCCAAGGTGGCGAACCAAGTGCAGAGGTTGGCCTGCTCCTTGGCGGCAATCAGGTGGGTGACGCCTTCACGCTGTATGAGCTGGCGCAACAAAACGATCGACTTGAGCAAACCGACGAGACCGCTGCCGCCGCCGTTGAAGCGCTGCACATCGGGGGTGTCGGGCACGTCTGCGTTGATAACGAAAAAACTCACCCGGCGGCCGTCCTTGAGAAACTGCTCGGACAAGCGTTGCTGAACACGCTCGACGCCACCGCCCAGCTTGAAATCCTTGAGGATAAAGAGGATGTGCATGGTCATTCCCCCACACTGATGGCGACTTTGTGCCGGGCGAGCATCGTCAGCAGGTGCAAGAAGTTGCTGGGGTAATCGACGAGGTAGCGTTTGATCGTATGCGGCTCGCGGTACATTCGATAAAACGCGCGCAGGTGCAGGCGATTGATCAGCGCCGGGTAGTATTGCCGCGTGGCCAAGGCTTCCTGACGGATGAAACCGCCACAGGTGAAGGCAACGCCGCGAAAGCCTGCGCGCAGGGCGTCCTGTTCGAACTGTTCTTGCAGCCCGGCGCCCAGGCCAACAATGAGAATGTCGGCGGCGCTGCGACAGATGTCCGCTTGAATGTCTTCGGCCTCGGCAGCGTCGAAATAGCCGTTGTGATAACCGGCGATGGTCAACTGCGGATAAAGCGCCCCGATCTTGACGATGAACAGCTCCAGTTCGGCCTGCCGGGCACCGACGAAGTACACGCGCTTGCCCAGTTGCTCGGCGCTGCCGAGGACAAGGTCAGCGATCGAGGTGAAGTCAAAGCTGACCCGGCCAATCGTCCTGCCGGTCACGCGCGACATGAAGGTCGACATCAGCATGCCGTCGCAGAAATAGGCGACGCTGCCCGGGGTCTGCTCGAAAACGCTGCCGATGGAGGCAAAGTTGATAAAGGAATAGGCCTGGTTGGCCTCCAGTAATTTCGCCGAGTAATGCCCGACCAGTTCCAGCTTCAGCATGGCGCGTCTCCTTCAAATGACTGAAGGGGTTGGCCGCCCCACGGAGATGTAGGTGAAGCCGCGTTTGCTCAAACGCTGCGGATCGAACAGATTGCGCCCGTCGAAAATCAACGGTTGTTTGAGCTGCTGGCTGAGCAGATCAAAGTCCGGCGCGCGGAACGATTGCCACTCGGTGACGATGATCAACGCGTCGGCATTTTTCAGCGCCGCTTCCTTGGTGCCGGCCAGCGTCAGGTCATCGCGCGCGCCATACAGGCGCTGGGCCTCTTCCATGGCTTTGGGATCAAACGCCTGAACGCTGGCGCCGGCGTGCCACAAGGCCTCCATCAATACGCGGCTGGGCGCTTCGCGCATGTCGTCGGTGTTCGGTTTGAAACTGAGCCCCCACAGGGCAAACGTCTTGCCGCGCAGGTGGCCGTCGAAGTGATTGAAAATCTTGCTGTAAAGACTGGTCTTCTGGTCCTGGTTGCGTGCCTCTACAGCCTTGAGCAGCCGGGCGTCGATATCGACACCGGTCGCGGCATGGATCAGCGCTTTGACGTCTTTGGGAAAGCACGAGCCGCCGTAGCCCACGCCGGGGTAGATAAACTGGTAACCGATGCGCGGGTCGGCGCCGATGCCGTGGCGGACTTTTTCGATGTCGGCACCGAGTTTTTCCGCGAGGCAGGCCATCTCGTTCATGAAGCTGATCTTGGTCGCCAGCATGCAATTGGCGGCGTACTTGCTCAGCTCAGCGCTGCGCACGTCCATGACGATGATTTTTTCGCGGCTGCGATTGAACGGCTCATACAGTTCGCGCATCACCGCTTCGGCATGCGGGCTGTCGGTGCCGATGATGATCCGGTCCGGACGCATGCAGTCTTCGACCGCGCAGCCTTCCTTGAGAAATTCCGGGTTTGACACCACATCGAACGTCAGGTGGCTGCGATCGTTGTCGGCCAGCACCTGCTCGATACACGCACGCACCTGATCGCCAGTGCCGACCGGTACTGTGGATTTGTCGACGATGATCTGATGCCGATCCATGTTCAGCGCGATGGTTTGCGCCACGCTCAACACGTATTGCAGATCGGCCGAACCGTCTTCGTCGGGCGGTGTGCCGACGGCGATCAACAGCACATCGCCATGCTGAACGGCCTCGACCAGATCGGTGCCGAAGCGCAGACGACCACTCTGATAATTGTCGCGCACAAGGCTTTTCAGGCCCGGCTCGTAGATCGGCAGCGTGCCTTGTTGCAGCGCCTCGACCCGGGCCGTGTCGACATCGACGCAGAGCACGTTGTGCCCGACCTCGGCCAGTGCGGCGCCCTGGACAAGGCCCACGTAACCAATACCGAATACGCTCACATTCATGGTCAAACCTCAGCTCGTTGTGAAGGTTGTCAACGCAGGGGCAGGGCGGGGATCAAGCGGTCGGGCAGGGGTCAGTAGATGTTTTTCGAGAACAGCGTGAAGGGCGTCTTGATGAGGATTTTGATGTCGAGCCACAGCGACCACTGGTTGATGTAGTTGAGGTCCTGGGCGACGCGCAGCTGCATCTTTTCCACCGTCTCGGTTTCGCCACGATGGCCGGTGATCTGGGCCAGGCCGGTGATGCCCGGCTTGAGGCGATGGCGGGCCATGTAGGCGCGCACCTTGCCGGTGTAATAAATGTTGTGAGTGACGGCATGCGGGCGCGGGCCGACCAGGGCCATCTGTCCGGAGACGACATTGAACAGCTGCGGCAATTCGTCGATGGAACTGCGGCGCAGGAAGCCGCCGATCGGGGTGAGGCGGGCATCGTCACGGGTGGCCTGACGCACCTCACGATCGTCGTGGACATGCATCGAACGAAACTTCCAGACCTTGATCACTTCACCGTTGCAACCGTGGCGGGCCTGCTTGAACAGCACCGGGCCTGCGGAGGTCAGCTTGACGGCGACAGCCACCACCAGCAGCAAGGGACTGAGCAGGATAATGGCCGCGCCGGCCAGGCTGCGTTCAAACAGGTCCTTGCAAAACAGACTTGCCGGGTGCGAGCTGATGAGGCTTTCATTGAGGTAGATCGCCGGCATCCGCTCGATTTCCGAGATCGAATGGTTGAGCAACACCATGCTGCCGAAATCCGGAATCCACACCACGTCGACATTCATGTCCAAGAGGTCGATGTACAGCGCTTCGATGGTCGCCGCATGCGCCATGGTCAGCACGATGTAGACGCGGCGCACCTCCAGGCGCGTGATGATCTCGCGGATCGCGGCAACGTGACCGAGCAGCGGCAGAATGCTTGGCGCCGGGCCGCTGTTGTCGGCAGCGGCGATGAAACCGAGCACCAGCGCGCGGTTCGGTCGCGAGAGTTTTTTCGCCAGCTCATGAGCCGTCGGGCAGGTGCCGATGATCACCGAACGGCGCTCTTTGCAGACCCTGCGCGAGTGCAATCGGGCCAGGTAATGCAGGGGCAGAAAGCTTGCTGCCTGGACCACGAAACCCAGCACCGCCCAGACCATGATCACCTGCCGCGAGTAAATCGCGCTGGTCTGGGTAATGAAGGCAATCGCCGCCAGCACGGCCAGCAGAATCAGCCACGCTGCGAGCAATCGGCCGAGGCCGACCAACAGACCATGGCGCTTGTGGTAGACCTGCATCACGCTGTAAATCGGCACCGAACCGAGCACGGCGAGAATGATCAGGATGCGGTATTCGCTGTTCAGACTGCCGACGCGCCAATGCACCAGCAACATCAGCAATACGGTGGTCAGCGACAGCGCACACAGCCACTGGCCCCAGAAGGTCAGGCCTCGGCGGTGCGTCATGTGAGCGGTATAGAGCGGCGTCATGGGCTTAACCTCAAGGCAGCAGTCATGCATCAGCGCTAATCGAACGGACAGGACGTGTCGCCCGATGGCTATTCCGTAGCTCGGCAGAGGTGAAGCGGGTTGTGCGATGGCAGAAGGGGGCGTTAGCGGCTGGCGTATTCGCCTAAGGTGTTACCTGGGCGCGAAATCGTAGTTATAGAACGCCCGGGAGTGTTGATAGCCGTACTTGCGCGCCTTGCGCAGGTCGACCTGGTTGAGCACGGTGCCAAACACCGGCACATGGCTCTGTTGCAACATGGCCAGGCCGCGCTGCACCTGGCTGATCGGCGTGCTGTCGGCCTTGACCACGTAGATCACGGCATCCGAATGCCGCGCCAGCAACAATGCGTCGCTGATCATCTCGGCTGGCGGTGAATCGATAATGATGTGGCGGTAACGCGACCTCAGTGCTTCAAGCATGCGCGCCATGCGCGGTGAGCTGAGCAGATCCTGCGGCGGTGGCTGTAACGGATTGAGCGAATCGGCCGGCGACGGCAGGCGCGGCGCGGCGAACATGTCCAGTGGTGGCGGCAGGACCTTGCCCGCCGGCAACATGTCCAGATTGCCCACCGAGACAATGCAGTCTTCAAGCCTGGCGGTGCCGGCAATGACATTCGCCAGCCCCGGGCTGTCTGGTGGGAAGTCGAAGTTCAGCGACAGGGTTGGCTGACGCATGTCGGCATCGATCAACAGCACACGCTCGAGTGACGTCAGCGAGCTGGCCAGGTTGTTGGCAATGGTGCTTTTTCCCTCACCGGCAACCGTCGACGTCACCAGCACCACCTGCGAGGGCATTTCGCTGGTTTGCAGCATCAACCAGGTACGCAGGTTGCGAATGGTCTCGGAAAAACGCGGGTTGTCGTTATCCTCGAACAAGCGCGCCAGTTGCCGACGGGTTTTCTTCGTCACCAGTGGCACGACGCTGAGCAGTGGAATGTTCAGCGCGCTTTCGATCGATTCGTCGGTTTTGAAGGTATTGCTCAGGCTCTCGAAGAGTAGCGCCAAGGCAACGCCGATCACCGCAGCGATCAACCCGACGATCGCGACAATCAAGGTTTTACGCGGTTTGCTCGCGTCGACCGGAACAATGGCCGGGTCGACGATGCGCACCTTGGTCGAGTCCATGTCGGCGGTGGCGGTGGTTTCTTTCAAGCGAGTGACGAAGGTTTCATACAGCGCGCGGGAGCTGTCGACCTCACGCTGGAACTCGCGCAACTGGAACTCTTTACGCGCAATGTCCTGGATCTGCGCCTTGTTGCTGTTGAACGACTGACGCAGCGAGGCTTCGCTGGCGGTGGCGAGCTGGTATTGCCGTTCAATACCGGCGACCACTTGCTGCACCTGCAATTGCAGGCTGGTGGTGGCGGTGCGCAATTCGGACTGCGCAGAAAGCAGGCTCGGGTGTTTTGGCCCATAGCGGCCCGCCAGTTCATCCACCTTGGCTTGCGCCACGGCCCGGTCGGCCTGGAATTTCTGCACCAAAGGATTGCTCAGCACCGCAGGCACGCTGGAGAGCCGGCTCAGATCGCCGTTGCCCAAGGCCTTCGCCTGACGGTACTCACTCTCGGCTTCGGCGCGGTTGCGCCGGGCGTCGACCATGCGATTGCCGGTCATTTCCAGTTCGTTGGCGCTGATGGTGGCAACGCCGCCAACGTCGACCAGACCTTGTTCTTCGCGGTAGCCCTGAAGTTTTTTCTCGGCGACGCGCAAGTTGTCGCGCAATTTGACCAGCCGTGTGTTCATCCAGGCCGTAGTGGTTTGCGAGGACTTTTCGCTGGTATCGAGCTGGCTGTCGGTGAAGCCTTGGGCCAACGCATTGGCCGCCGCAGCGGCCAGAACCGGGTCGGGCAACTCGACCTCGATTTCGAGCAACTGGCTCTTGCCGACGAACTTGACGCTGGTGTGCAGCATGAGGTTCTGCGTGACCTGATTGAAGACGTCCTCTTCAGTGGGCTCGTCTATTTGGCTCAACGGCATCAACCGGCTCAGCCCCGGGATCCATTGATCAAGGTCGAGATCAGCCAGCCACTGGCGCGGTGTAAACCAGGGCTTTGCTTGCTGACGCGGGTCGGTAACCGGGTGGGTGGTCAGGCCGAGTTTTTTCACTGCGCGTTCGGCAAGATCGCGCGATTGCAGGAGCGCCTGCTGGGTCTGCAAGTAATCCGTGGCGTTGCCGCCGGAATCCTTGACTTGCTGGAACGACATCAGCGGCGGGGTTTTATCGTTGAACAGCAAGGTGGTGCTGCCGATGTACTGCGGCGTGATGTTCGAGACCACAATCGCGGCCAGCGCAGCGCTCGCCAGCACCAGCCAGGCGATGCTCCATTTGGCGCGCCAGATCACTCTCCAGAGCTTTAACAGGTCAAGGGTGTCCTTGTCTTCGCTGTACTGCTGATGCAGATGCGCTTGCAGAGGACGTTCGACGTAGGTGCTAGGGCTGTTGTCCATGATTAGAAAAAGCCTTGTGCAATGGAAATGGTGTCGCCGGGGGCAATCGTGGTGTTGCGCGTCACGTCATCGGTGAGGGTTGCGCCACCATCGCCGCGCAAAATGGTCACGCGTTTGATCGAGGCTCGCTCGGTCAGGCCACCACCCAAGGCGATGGCTTTCTCCAGGGTCAGGCCGGGTACGAACGGGTAACTGCCGGGTTTCTTGACTTCGCCATTGATGTAGAAAGACCGGTATTCGATCTGGCTCAGGCTCACTTTCGGGTCGATCAGGTATCCCTGTTTCAGCCCGTCGACAATGATTTTTTCGACTTGGCCGGGGGTCAGTCCCTTGGCGGAAATCTCGCCCAGAAAAGGATAGGAAAAGGTCCCGGCGTCACTGAGGCGGATCTTTTTCAGGCTCAATTCCGGCTCACCGAAGACGATGATGCGCAAGACATCGCCAGCGGCCAGTTTGTATTGGGTGCTGGGGTCTGCGGCAAAGGTATGAGGTACAAAACTCAGGGCGAACAGCAAGACGAGTGTGCGTGTGTTCATGTCGAGACCCTCTTAAAGGCTGACGTTGAAACTGATCTGGAACACGTTGCGGGTGAAGCTTTCATCGTCGGCATCGGAATCGTTGTCGCGGTACCGATAGCCCAATTCGATATCCAGCCAGCGGCGCATCGCGTACACCACGGCCAGGTTGTAGTCCTGGAGATCGTCGGTACGGCTTTGGCCTTCGTAGACATAACGGCCAAACCCGGCTTGTGCCACCGTGGTGATCCGTTCGGTCCAGCCGTGACGCCAACCGACCTGAGTGAACGTCGACTTCACGGCATCAGCGCCATCGTCGCCTTCGGCGAGGGCCTGACGAGCGACAAAGGTAAACGTCGAATAGGTTCGCGGTTTCCATTGCAAGTCCACTTGCCAGGTCGGGTTGTCGAGGTCTTTGGATTCGCTGTTGTCGAAGTTCTTGCGCTCATAACCGAGGCGTACTTTGCCGGTTGTACGTGCGGTGAAGTCCCACACGGCACCGGCCAGTACCGCATCGGATTTACTGCTGCGCGGGCTGTTGGCTTGCTGATAATCGAAGTCGGTGTGGTCATATTCCAGCAGGCCGCGAGTGTTACTGCCGATGCGGTGGTACCAGGTGCTGGTGAGGGCGGTGGTATTGCGTTCCTTGTCATCGTTGATGCCGTCGGCATTGTCGTAGCGAAGTTGCGCGTAACTGGCGCCGACATCGATTTGGTTGTCGGCACTTTTAGCGCCGAAGGTGTAGAGCCCGCCCACGCGTTTATTGTTGAGCTTGTCGTTGATGCCCTCGACCGCCGTCGACTCGGTGCGCTCCCATTTACGGTATTCGGCGTCGAGCTTGAGACGATGGCGGTCGGTGAACTCCATGATGCTGTCGGCACGCACGCGCTGGGCGGTGTTCGAGGCATCGGAATCGTCGTGATAGATATAACGCGTGGGTTGCCAGATCAGTCGAGTGGCGCTGTTGCGGTCTTCGGCCTTGAGCTCGAAGGTCGGCGCCAGTTTGGTGACCATCGATGACTGTTTACTGTTTTCCACTTCGCGAAAGTTATCGTCATAACTTTCTGAAAACAAAAAGGATGGCGTGAAATCGAATCCGTAAACATTTATGGCCTGCGGATCGATACTCCACGCCATTCCAGGATAGAGAGAGGCCATCAGCAGTGCGACAGGGCATCGTGACTTCAAAGCCATGTTATAGCTCCTGAGCAAAGGCATATAAGGCAAGGGGTTAGTGATAGTTCTGAACGTTGGGTTGTTGACGTTCGATCACGCTGAGTGGCAAGCAAACCGATTGTTCGCGATTCAGAAATTGCAGGAGGATCATCACCCGGTCATTGCCGTGCAAACCGAGAAACACGCCCTCCAAGGGTGCCAGCGGGCCGCTGACGATCTGCAGGTTCTGCCCCGGTTTCAGGGCCTCGTCCGGCCCCGCCAGGGATGCTTCGATACAGCGCACACGCAGGTGCTCGATGACGTGCTCTGCCACCGTCGCCGGCCCGTGATTGAATTCGACGATACGACTGACCCCGCGTGTAGAACGCAAGGGCCCCCAATTGTCGTTACGACTGAGTTGGATAAATAAATACCCGGGAAATAGCGATTCGCGCACTCGCTGTCGTTTCCCGCGAATGATGCGTTCACTGAGGAACTGCGGATGGAATACCACGTAATTCTGTTGAAGCAGATTGAGGTGAGCGCGCTCATCCTGACGTGGCTTGCATTGCAAGAGGTACCAAAAGGGACGTTCGGAGCTGATAACTGGCATGCTGGTAAACTCTGTAATGATCGAAAGTTTATGCAGGCAGAAGCTCTATCGAGGGCTAAGTAAGGGCAAATGGCGAAAGTCTGTTGTTATTTTATTAACACTGAGGTGTTTCAATCTTGAATCACACAGCGTTTCATTAAGGTGCGTCCAGCTGAGGCGTGACGCTATATTGTGCGGCGCATGGGGAATAAGCCGCGGCTTAACTTTTCTGAAGACAAAGCTACCGCACGGTCTGCTTATGCAGCTTTAACGATAGGTAACTAAGTAGTTGTCTCTGAAACGACAGGGCGCGAGTAGAAGTTGCTCGCGCCCTGTAAAAATGAACCTTGGTAGTTATCGGCCAGTCTTTGCGGTCTGTCAAACGTTCGCAGTCAAAAAACACGCCATTTATCCGCTAATGATGGCACTCGCGCGCAGGTTATTGTTTTCTAAGGCGTCATCCTTTTGTCGGAAGGCAAGAAACTTTACTGTCACTTCAGAGTCGTCGCTCGCTATTTAGATCGGAGGTTAATCCCCATAGTTGGGGAAGTTATAAAGTCTGGACTCCGCAAGTCGACCAACGCTATAACTAAGCGCCTGGCGACTTGGCTGGAGAGGCGAATATGTCCGTTCTTGTTACAGGTGCTGCAGGCTTTATCGGATATCACACGGTCAGACGATTGATATTGCAAGGCCATCAAGTAATCGGCATCGACAACCTCAACGATTATTACAGCGTGGAACTCAAACAGGCACGCCTCAAGCAATTGAGCGACCTGCACGGCTTCCATTTCCAGATCATGGACATTGTCGATAAGCCAGCCTTGATGGCTCTGTTCGAAGAGCAGGGGTTCACCGAGGTTGTGCATTTGGCCGCGCAAGCGGGTGTCCGCTATTCGCTCGACAATCCGGATGCCTATGCGCAATCGAATCTGTTGGGCTTCCTCAATGTGCTGGAAGCCTGCCGGCACTATCCACCCGCGCACCTGATCTACGCGTCGAGCAGTTCGGTGTACGGCGCCAACAGCAAGTTGCCATACAGCGTCGATGACGCGGTCGAGCATCCGGTTTCGCTGTATGCCGCCACCAAACGCGCCAATGAATTGCTGGCCGACAGCTACTGCCATCTCTACGGTCTGAAGGCTAGCGGGCTGCGATTTTTTACCGTCTATGGGCCATGGGGGCGACCGGACATGGCGTTGTTCAAGTTCACTGAGGCGATCCTGCAGGGGCGGCCGATTGACGTGTACAACCAGGGCCAGATGGCGCGGGACTTTACCTACGTCGATGACGTAGTCGAAAGCATCGTCCGCCTGTGCCCGAAGCCGCCGGTGCCGAACGAGGAAGGCGAGGGCAGCCACCGGATTTTCAACCTCGGACGTGGCAGGCCGATAGCGCTGCTGGATTTTGTCGACTGCCTGGAGACGGCTTTGGGCATAAACGCCCAGCGCAACTTGTTGCCGATGCAGGCCGGCGATGTGGTCAAGACCTGGGCTGATGTTTCGGCGCTGGCAGACTGGATCGGGTTTTCGCCGCAGGTGGAGGTTGAAACCGGTGTGGAGCAGTTTGTACGCTGGTATCGCGAGTATTATCGGGTGTGAGTAATCCGGTGGGGAGTGGCCAAAGCAACTGCCATCTCGGGCGCGACGCCGGGTCGGGCGCCTGAAAAGGCGCCCTTTTTATGCATTCGCGCTTTTCATCAATAGGCAGCGTCTTCATTTGATCGAAACAACAACCTTGCCCTTGGCGCGTCCCTGTTCGACGTATTTCAGCGCCTCTGCCGCTGATTCAAAGGGGAACGCTTGATCAATCACCGGATTGATGATGCCGGCTTCTACCAGCGCGCTGATGTGTTGCAGTTGGGCGCCGTTGGCGCGCATGAACACGAACGTGTACCTGACGTCTTGCTTGCGTGCCTTGCGCCGAATGCCGAGGCTCAGCAGACGCATGACCTGCTGCAAAGGCCAGGACAAGCCTTGTTCTTTTGCGAATTGCGCGGTGGGTGGCCCGGAGATGGAAATCAGCTGGCCACCGGGCTTGAGTACCTTGAGTGATTTCTCCAGGACATCGGCGCCGAGGCTGTTCAACACCACGTCGTAGCCGTGCAAGGCATTTTCGAAGTTGTGCTTTTTGTAGTCGATGACCACGTCAGCCCCCAACGCCTTGACCCATTCGACATTTGCGGTGCTGGTGGTTGTGGCGACAAAGGCACCGAGGTGTTTGGCAAGCTGAATGGCAACGCTGCCGACGCCGCCGGAGCCCGCGTGAATCAGCACCTTCTGGCCCTGTTGCAGGCGGGCGGTGTCGACCAGCACTTGCCAGGCAGTCAGTGCCACCAAGGGCAGGGATGCGGCTTGCGCCATGCTGGTGTTGCGTGGTTTCAGGGCGATCGCATTTTCGTCCACGGCGATCCACTCGGCGAAGGTGCCGATTCGCGCTTGCGGCGGGCGAGCGTACACCTCGTCTCCGGGTTTGAAGCGTGTCACTTGCGAGCCGACCTCAGCCACCACGCCTGCCAGATCGTTGCCCAGAATCAATGGAAACGAGTAGGGCAGGATCAGCTTGAATTCGCCTGTGCTGATCTTCGAGTCCAGCACGTTGACACTGCTGGCATGGACCTCGATCAATACGTCGTGAGGACCCACTGCAGGGGCTGGCGCATCGCCGAGGCGTCCGGGGTGCTTGCCATAGCGATCAATCAGAAAGGCTTTCATCGAGGTACGGCTCTTGTCGGTTGTAGGGAGGGTAGCCGGGGCGTGGTCAGGCATCGAGGAACGCCTGCGCCTTGGCCACAAAATCAACGTGATGCTGGAAAATCCCGCCGTGACCGGCATCCTGATAAATCACCAACTCTGCGTTGGGGATACGCTTGGCCAGTTCAAACGAATTGACGCTGGGCACCATGATGTCGGTGTCGCCGTTGACGACCAGCGTCGGCGCCCGCAAGCGTCCAAGGTCTTGCGGCGGCTGTTTGCCCCACGCGGTGATCGCTTTCAACTGGCGCAGGAAAGCGCGGGGCGTCGGGCCTTGGTCGCGATAGGCAAAGCGAACGCCGTTGGCGGTGACGGACTGGTTTGCCGCGTCGATGAATGACGTTGGCGAACCCGAAGGGGGATTTGTCTGTATTGAATTCATGACTACTCCGGATTGCAGGACGGATTCGATGCAATGCCTTGTGCTTGCATCGAATCCGCCGCACATGCTCGCTCCCTGAAGATCAGTCAGGCGTCTGGTAGCGCTGGGCAACCGCTGACTGGCGTATTTGCCCCAGCAGGCCCTGACGCGCGTTCTGCAAATCGTCCCAGCGTTGCGCTTCGTGCAGCGGCGGGATGGTGACCGGTTCGCGACGATCGAAACCGACCAGGGCAGCATCCACCAGATCGCCCACTTCCATGATTTCGCTCAGGGTATTGATGTCGACGCCGGAGCGATCCCAGATTTCCGTGCGCGTGGCCGCCGGCAGCACGGCCTGCACGTAGACGCCCTGAGGCGACAGCTCCAGGCTCAAACCTTGGGACAGGAACAGCACGAATGCCTTGGTCGCACCGTAGACCGTCATGCCGAATTCCGGAGCGAGGCCCACCACCGAGCCGATGTTGATGATCGCACCGTCACCGGCCTTGGCCAGGCGTGGAGCGATGGCGCTGGCGAGCCGCACCAGCGCGGTGGTGTTGAGGGCGACCAGTTGCGCCACTTTGTCCGTGCTTTGCTCGACAAAATGGCCGGACAGCGCGGCGCCAGCGTTATTGACGAGGATGCCGATGCGGGCGTCGTCGCGCAGGCGGGTTTCCAGCGTTGTCAGGTCGCCAGGTTGGGTTAGATCCGCCGGGATCACGTCGACGGCGACGTCATGCTCGCTGCGCAAGCGCGCGGCCAGTGCATCCAGACGCGCCTGATCGCGGGCGACCAGCACCAGATCGTGACCGCGTTGCGCAAAGCGCTCGGCGTAGACGGCGCCAATGCCGGTGGAGGCGCCAGTGATCAGAACAGTAGGGCGAATGCTCATGGGTATCTCTCTTTCAGGACGTTAGAAACAGAACGCGTTCAGCTTGCGCTGACGCTCGATTCAGCCAGTGTCGGGTAATCGATGTAGCCTGCCGCGCCGCCGCCATAGAGGGTGGCGGGATTGAACGCGGACAACGGCGCGCCATGTTTCAGGCGCTCCACCAGATCCGGATTGCCAATGAACGGACGACCGAAGGCAATCAGGTCAGCCTGGTCTTCAGTGAGCTTCGACGTCGCCAGATCGAGGTCATAGCCGTTGTTGGCGATGTAGGTGTTTTTGAAGCGCTGGCGCAGGGCGGCGAAATCGAAGGGCGCCACGTCACGCGGGCCGCCGGTCGCGCCTTCGACCACATGCAGGTAAACCACGCCGAGGACGTCGAGTTGTTCGACGAGGTAATCGAATTGCGCCTGCGGATCGCTGCTGGAAACGCCATTGGCCGGCGACACCGGTGACAGGCGCACGCCGGTGCGATCTGCACCGATCTCACTGACTACCGCCGCCGTCACTTCGAGCAATAACCGCGCGCGATTTTCAATCGAGCCGCCGTAAGCATCAGTGCGCAGATTGGCGTTGTCCTTGAGGAATTGATCGAGCAGGTAGCCGTTGGCACCGTGAATTTCCACGCCATCGAAGCCCGCGGCGATCGCGTTGGCTGCCGCCTGACGGAAGTCGTTGACGATGCCCGGCAGTTCGCTGCTGTCCAGTGCGCGCGGCTCGGAGACGTCTTCGAAACGGTTGTTGACGAACACTTTGGTAGCGGCGCGCAGCGCAGAAGGGGCCACCGGGGCGGCGCCGTTTTCTTGCAGGTCAACGTGCGAGACGCGGCCGACATGCCACAGTTGCAGAAAGATTTTTCCGCCCTGGGCATGCACCGCATCGGTCACGGTGCGCCAGCCGTCGATCTGTGCCGGCGTGTAGATCCCCGGGGTGTCCTGATAACCCTGGCCCTGTCGAGAGATCTGCGTGGCTTCGCTGATCAGCAAACCGGCGCTGGCACGCTGGCTGTAATAGGTCGCCGCGAATTCGCTGGGGACGAAACCTTGACCAGCGCGATTGCGTGTCAGCGGCGCAAGAACGACGCGGTTCGACAGCGTGAGATTGCCCAGCGTGTATGGGGAGAACAGGGTTTGCTCGGTCATCTGATGTTTCTTCCGTGCCCGTTAATGAAGATCGATGGTGCGAGCAATTAGGATGATGATCGAAATCTAAACTGTCAACGGTTTTGATTATGGCCAACATCTATGTATCATCGGATTCAGGATTTCCCCGGTAACACGAGGTATTGCACGTGAGAGTGACCAAGGCCCAGGCGCAGGCCAATCGAGAGCACATCGTTGAAACCGCCTCAGAGCTGTTCCGTGAGCGCGGCTTTGACGGCGTCGGTGTGGCCGATCTCATGGCGGCCGCCGGTTTTACCCATGGCGGTTTCTACAAACACTTCGGGTCGAAGGCCGACCTGATGGCCGAAGCCTCGGCGTGCAGTCTGGGCAAATCGCTGACCGGCGCCCAAGCGCTGGATGTTCCGGGCTTCATCAACGTCTACGTGAATAGAGAGCATCGCGACGGACGTGGCGACGGTTGCACCATGGCCGCGCTGGGCGGCGACGCGGCGCGCCAGTCGGATGAGGTGAGAGCGACGTTTGCCGAGGGCATTGAGCAAACCCTGCAGACACTGGGGGACAAATACCCGACGGCGCCGGAGGCCGAGGCGGGTGAGGGGCGCAAGAAGATGATCGACCTGCTGTCGCGGGCCGTCGGCGCGATTATCCTGTCGCGTGCCTGCCCGGATGATTCCGCGCTGGCAGACGAGATTCTTGAAGTGTGCCGCGCGCAAATGCTCGCTTCGTTGCCGGCCGATAACGCCGACGCAGAGTAGCAGCGCGGCTCACTCTGTCAGCGCTTTGGCCTTGGCAATGGAAAACGCTTGCGGCAGGCTCGCGCCATTCTTGGCCGCAAGAATCTCGGCCATCACGCTGACGGCGATTTCCGCAGGCGTCTTGCTGCCAATGTAGAGGCCGATCGGCCCGTGCAGGCGTTCCAGCGACGCCTCGGTTTCACCGAAATGCTCAATCAGACGTTCGCGGCGCAGCTGGCTGTTGCGCCGCGAGCCGATCGCACCGATGTAGAACGCCGGACCGTGCAGCGCTTCGAGCAGGGCCAGATCGTCGAGTTTGGGGTCATGACTCAAGGCGACGATGCAGGTGCGCAGATCGACCGCGAAGTCGCGCACCACGTCGTCCGGCATGCCGACGATGCGCTCCACGCCATCGACCGCCCAGGTTTCGATGTACTCGGGACGCGGGTCGCACACCGCCACTTTGAAACCGTTGAACAAGGCCATGGTCGCCAGATACTCGGCCAACGCGCCGGCACCGATCATCAACATCCGATAGCCCGGCCCCAGAGTGTTGAGCATCTGCGCGCCATCGAAACTGAATTGTTCCGGCGTCGCGGTCGGTTCGAGCATCACCTGACCGGACTCCAACGCCACACGCCGACGCACCAGTTGCCCGGCATCCAGTTGCACCAGCAACGCGTCAAGCGACTGCCACGCCGGGTTGAACTCAAGGATCAGTTCCAGCGTGCCACCGCAGGGCAGGCCGAAGCGATGCGCCTCATCGGCACTGACACCATAGCGCACCACTTGCGGTGCGCTGTCGCTAAAAGCGCTGCCGCCATGGGCCGTGGTGTAGCGATGGATCAGATCATCCTCAATGCAGCCGCCGGACACGCTGCCCACCACGCGACCGTCGTCACGCAAAGCCATCATCGAACCCGTCGGCCGTGGTGAAGAACCCCAGGTGCGCGCCACCGTGGCGAGCAATACACGCTCGCCAGCGGCAAGCCAGTCCCGCGCTGTGCGCAGGACCAGCAAGTCGATGCTTTCCATCAAAACCTCCTCTTAGCGCATCTGCAGGATGATCGGACTGCTGCTGGCCGGATCAGTATGTTCACGCAGTTTGCCCACCGCCTGCACATCGACCGCACCGCCCTGATTACCCCAAGTGCTGCGCATGAACGTCAGCACTTCGGCGATCTGCTGATCCGACAGCTGCTCACGGAAGGCCGGCATGCGATAAGCGTCCGGTACGCCAGCCGCGACGACACGCTGCGAACCATTCAGGGTGATGTTGATCGCCGAGGCGTTTTCCTTGGCCAGTGCAGAAGTCGCGCCGGCCAGTGGCGGCATCCATTCAGGTTGTCCCTTGCCGTCGAGGCCGTGGCAGGAAGCACAGCGCGTCACGTAGGTATGGGCACCGGGCGAGTCCAGACGTTGCGCTGCCGACACCGCTTGATACTGCCAAGGTGCGCCATCCCGTTCGCGATCCCCGGGAAGTGACTTCAGGTAGTGGGCAATCGCGCTCAGATCGTCATCGCTCATGAACTGCGTGGAGTTGTTGAACGCCTCAGTCATCGAGCCGTAGACCACCGCGTGTTTATTGCGACCGGTCTTGAGGAACTGCACGATCTCCGGTTCGCTCCAGCGGCCCAGGCCAGTGTTGTGATCATCACGCAGGCTCGGTGCGTACCAGCCATCGAGCAAAGCACCAGCGAGGTATGGCTTACCGGCCTCATCCAGTGCCTTCTCGTTGAACGCCAAACCGCGCGGCGTGTGGCAACTGCCGCAATGCCCGGCGCCCTGAACGAGGTAAGCGCCACGGTTCCACTGTTCATCCTGCGAAGGTTTCGCCACATAAGGCTCGGCGTCGACAAACACGCCATTCCACAGTGCAATCGGCCAGCGCAGGTTCAGCGGAAACGGAATCGCGCTGGGGATGTTCGCCTGTTTCACCGGCGCCACGCCTTTCATGAAGAACGCATACAGCGCGCGCACGTCATCGTCACTGAGCTTGGCGTAGGACGGGTAGGGCATCGCCGGATACAGACGGCGACTGTCGGGCGCCACGCCGTGGCGCACCGCTCGGTCGAAGTCCGCCAGGCTGTAGTGGCCGATGCCGGTTTCCGTGTCCGGGGTGATATTGGTCGCATGGATTGAGCCCAGCGGCGTGGCCATTTCCAGGCCACCAGCGAACGGCGCACCGCCCGGCACGCTGTGACAGGCCACGCAATCGCTGAGCCTGGCGACGTATTCGCCACGCGCGACCAGTGCCGGGTCGATATCGGCCACGGCGATCTGATGGGTTTCAAGGCGCGAGACGGGCTCGCGGGTGACATACCAGGCCAGCAGGCCTGCCGCGACCAGGCACGGCACTGCCAGCCAGCCAGCGGTTCTTGCGAATCGGCTGTTGTTCATGGACGCTCCGGCGCTGATCAAGTGAAGGTGTGTCGGCTCATGGGCAGGCTGCGCACCCGCTGACCGGTTAGCGTCGCCACCGCGTTCGCGACGGCGGGCGCGACCGCTGGCAGCGGCGGTTCACCGATGCCACCCATTTTTTCTCCACTCTCGACCACACGCACATGGACCCGGGCCATCCGCGCAGGCGGCAGGATCGGATACAAGTCGTAGTTGCGCGCCCGGGGTTTGCCATCAATCCACACGGCTTCTTCCACCAGGGTTTGCGACAGTCCCAGCGCCACAGCGCCATTGACCTGCGCTTCGACAATTGCCGGGTTGACGATGCTGCCCGGGTCAATCGCTTGCCAGATGTCATGCACCTTGACCTGGCCGTTCTCGATGGACACCTCGGCGATCACCGCCGTCTCGGTACCGAACGGCGAAGCCATGGCCACACCGCGCGCACGTTTGCTGCCATCCTCGGCGGTAAACGGCCCGCGCTTCCAGCCGCCCGACAGTTCACCGACCGCTTGCAGCAAAGTGGTCAGGCGTTTGTTGTCGCGCAGCAAATGCAGACGCAGGTCGAACGGGTCTTTGCCGCCCTTGTCGGCCAGTTCATCGAGGAACGATTCATAAAAGAAGTCGTTGAGCGAATTGCCCACCGAACGCCAGTAACCGAGCATCGCCGGGCCTTTGGCGTAGATCTGCGCGATGCGTTTGTTGGGGATCGCGTAGGATTTGCCTGACAACCCTTCCAGCGCCGTCGGGTCGAGTTTTTCACCCTGCTTGCCGGCGAGGGCTTCGGTCGGGCCTTCGGTGGCACTGATCGCTTCGATTGCCAGCGGCCAGCCGTCGTTGTCCAGCGCGGCACGGAAGTTCACCGCAGCCACGGGACGGAGCACGTCACGCAGGAACTCTTCCTCGCGACTCCAGATCAGCTTGACCGGACGGCCAACGGCCTTGGACAGCGCAATCGCCTGCGGATAGGGACTGGCCGAGTCGTAGAGAAAATGCCGGCCGAAGAACCCGCCCAGCAGCGGCGAATGCAAGGTGATGCGCGACGGGTCCAGCCCTGTGCGTTTGGCGATGTCGGCACGGAACATGTCCGGCGCCTGATTCGGCAACCAGACTTCCAGCGAACCGTCCGGGTTGAATCGGGCCAGTGCCGAAGGAGGTTCCAGTTGACCGTGGTTCAGGTACTGGTTGTGGTAAGTGGCGTCGATCCGCGTCTTGGTTTCCTTGAGAATCGCCGCCACGTCGCCTTCATGTTCATCATCTTTGGCCGGGCCTTTATCTTCTGCAAGGCGCTTGAACCAGCCATCGCTGGAGAAGTCGGCGGGCATCGGCCGCACTTTGCTCTCAGCCGTTGGTTCTTGCCAGTCGACCTGAATCGCCTCGACCGCACGTTTGGCGTGCCACCAGCGCTCGGCGAGCACCGCCACGGCACCCGGCAGACGGTGCACGGAATGCACGCCTTTCATTGCCTTGACCTGCTCTTCGTTGCGCAGGTTGCCCACGGTCATGCCCAGGCGCGGGGCATGTTGCACGGCAGCATGGAGCATGTCGTCGATCTTCAGATCGATGCTGTACAGCGCTTTGCCCGTGGATTTGTCGTAGCCATCGAGGCGCTTCACCGGTTTGCCGATCCAGCGGAACTGGCTCGGATCACGCAGCTTCACGGAAGCCGGATCAGGAACCGGCAGATCCATCGCGCGCTCGGCCAGTTCACCGTAGGCCAGCGAGCGGCCCGACTTGGCGTGCACGACTTTTCCGGGCTCGGTGGTCAATTCACTCACCGGCACGCCAAGTTGCTGCGCACCCGCCTGCAACAACATGGCGCGGGCGAGGGCGCCGAGGCGACGCATGACCGCGTAACTCATGCGCACCGACATGCTGCCGCCGGTGATGCGCATGCCGTTTTCCAACACCACATAGGCCTCGCCGGGCGGTGCGGCTTCGACCAGAAAGGTCGATGGATCGGCATCCAGTTCTTCACCGACGATCTGCGCCATCGCGGTGAACGTGCCTTGCCCGCCTTCCATGAACGGGCAGAGCAGACGCACGCGGTTGTCCGGGCGGATCTCGAGAAACGCCGGCACCTGCGTGCCGCGCTCGGCCGTCGCCGCTGCAACGGCAGCTTGCACCCGCGTCGCACCCAGCGGCAGGCCGAAGCCGAGGACCAGTGCGCCGACGGCGGTACCGGTGAGAAAACGTCTGCGCGATACATTGATCGGCTCGTGCAGATCCAGCACCGAGGCTTGCTGTGAAGGGTCGATTCGAACGTTCATCACGCGTCTCCCTTGCCGGCCAGCTCATGCACGGCAGCATGAATGGCGTTGTAGGTACCGCAGCGGCACAGGTTGACCATCGCCGCTTCGATCTGCGCATCACTCGGTTTCGGGTTTTGCTTGAGCAGCGCGGTGGCGGCCATCACCTGCCCGGACTGGCAGTAACCGCACTGGGCGACCTGCAGATCGACCCAGGTCGCGACCACCCGTTTGCCCACGTCATCGCTTTCGATGGCCTCAATGGTGGTGACCTCGCGGCCAACCACACCGGCCACCGGCGTGACGCACGAGCGCACCACATTGCCGTCCACCAGCACCGAGCAGGCGCCGCATTGCGCCAGCCCGCAGCCGTACTTGGTGCCGGTCATGCCCAGATCATCGCGGATCACCCACAGCAAGGGCGTATCGGCGTCGGCATCGACCTGATAGGTCTTCTGGTTGATTCGTAGTTCCATGGTTCACCCGCTGATCATCGGTTGACGTGCATTGTTATGAGCGGTGACACGCGGCGAGGCGGATCACCGGTGAAGCTGGTTGTTCGTTTAATTCGCTAGGCTGCCGAGCGCTTCTGCCTCGAATGGCTGCCCGCGCAGCAGGGCGATGTCACGACTTGGCGCGGTGCCGAACAGCCGGCCATATTCGCGGCTGAACTGCGAAGGGCTTTCATAGCCCACCGCAAACGCCGCCCGCGACACGTCGAGGCGCTCGACCAGCATCAGCCGCCGCGCTTCGTTGAGCCGCAGCCATTTCTGGTACTGCAGCGGACTCATGCCGGTGAGTTGGCGGAAATGATGGTGAAAGGTCGGCGCGCTCATCTGCACCCGCGCGGCCAGATCGTCGATGCGCAGGGCATCTGCGTAGTTGAGCTTGAGCCAGTCAATCGCCTTGGCGATGCGATAACCCTGACCATCGACGGCCGTGATCTGCCGCAGCCGCGCGCCTTGGTCGGTATGCAGCAGCCGATAGTGGATCTCGCGCAAAATCAGCGGCGCCAGCACCGGGATCGCCTCGGGTTCGTCGAGCAATGCCAGCAGGCGATCGAGCGCGCCCGCCAACGCCGACGACAGACTGCCAATCGCGGCGCCCGTGCCCGTTGCAGGCTGCCGCTTGGCCGGTAAGCCGCTTTTGGTGATGACCTCGGCGAGCATGCTGACATCCAGTTTCAGTACGAGGCCGACACAGGGCTGTGCGGGACTGGCGAGCGTCACTTCGGAGTTGGCGGGCAGATCCAGTGAGGTCACCAAAAACCGCGAAGGGTCATAGCTGTAACCCTCGCCACCGACCCATAAGCGCTTTTCGCCGCGACCGACGAGAATCAGGCTGGGTTCGATCATGCACACCACCGGCGGCGCGGGCTGGTCGCGACGAAACAGCGACAGCCCGGGTATGGCCGTGGCGAAATCGCCCGGTGCGCTTACGCGCGGGTCTATGTGCAATGCCAAAGGTGATTCCTCAGGCAGAGGGGTAGGGATCATGTCGGGTCACTCCTGTTGACCGAACTCTAATCCGCGCGCGAGACGTTTCCTATCCATCACCCTGCATCGCCAGAGGATCAGGCAAGCATTCAAGAGGAATGCACTAGGGAAGGGGCGGATTGACCGGGAGAATGTGCCTATCTGTTACAGGGGCAGTGCTCGCAAGAGCGACAAAATGCTTGCCCCTGCGCATCACACCCTTACGTTTTTTCGCACCACAGGTCGTTCCAATGACATTTCCTTCTACAGATCCTTCTAAAAGAACAGGCGGCTGGAGCGCGGTGCTGGCCATGTCGCTGGCCGCATTCGCTCTGGTCGCTTCAGAATTCATGCCGGTCAGTCTGCTGACGCCGATTGCGGCAGAACTGCACATCACTGAAGGCCAGGCCGGGCAGGGGATTTCCGTGTCGGGCGCCTTTGCCTTGATCACCAGCCTGTTGATCGCCTCGGTCGCCGCGCGCATCGAACGCAAGAAATTGCTGCTGGGCCTGACCTTGCTGATGATCGTCTCCGGTACGGTCGTCGCGGTCGCGCCGGGTTATCCGTCATTCATGTTTGGGCGTGCCCTGATCGGGATCGCGATTGGTGGTTTCTGGTCATTGTCGGCGGCGACTGCGATGCGCCTGGTGAAGCCCGAACAGGTTTCGCGAGCGCTGGCCATCGTCAATGGCGGTAACGCCTTGGCCACGGTCATCGCCGCTCCGGCGGGGAGCTTTCTTGGCGCGCTGATCGGCTGGCGCGGCGCGTTCTTCTGCGTGGTCCCAGTCGCAGTGCTGGCCGCCGTGTGGCTGCTGATCAGCCTGCCGTCCTTCAAGGTCGAGCGCCAGGCCGGAAGCGGCAACGTTCTGCGGTTGATGAAACAATTGCCAGTGGCCTTGGGCATGGTCGCCGTCAGCGTGTTTTTCATGGGCCAGTTCATGCTGTTCACCTACCTGCGGCCCTTTCTTGAAGGCGTGACGGGCGTCAGTGTTTCAACCTTGTCGTTGATGCTGCTGGGGTTGGGACTGGCCGGTTTTATCGGCACCTTTCTGATCGAACGGTTTATGGGTCGCGGCCTCTACCGCACGTTGACCGTCATCCCGCTGATCATGGCGGCCATCGCGCTGGCGTTGGTCAGCTTCGGCAAATCACCGCTGCTGACCGCCGTGTTGCTCGGACTTTGGGGACTGGTTGCCACGGCCGCGCCGGTCGGCTGGTGGACATGGCTGGCGCAGACGCTGCCGGATGATGCGGAAGCCGGAGGCGGACTGCTGGTAGCCATTGTGCAACTGGCAATCGCGGGAGGCGCAATCATTGGCGGTCTGGCTTTTGACCTGAGCGGTTACAAAGCTACATTCGAGCTTAGCGCTGCGGTGTTGGTCGTCGCGTCTGTGCTGGCCTGGTTGGCGGGGCGCAATGCCACTGAAATTCATCTTGTTGAGTCGGCAGCTCATTCGAACGCTGTTTCCGGCGATCCTGAGACCCGATTTGTCTGATCAAGCAGAAGGCTGCTTAGTGCACCAATGACGGTTGGGTCGCGACCGAGACAGTGAAGACCACGACAAACAGCACGACGACTCCCCAGAACAACACTATGACTGTCAGCATGACGACCTTAAGACCTTGATAAAGCCTACGCAGCCAATGGCCTTCGGGTTTTGCGTCTGCGCGGGTTCTGAGTACGCCTTTCAAGTAAAAACCGAGGAGCGCCAACAGCGCGCCATCAATCGCCAGCGCAGGCAAGCCTGCTATGGGGAAAATGCTTTCCCACCGATAGAAAGAAGACCGGCTCAGAAAGACCACATAACAAGTCAGACTGCCGTAGGGCAGTGCTCTCCACCATTTGCCGGCCAGCGCCCCGACCATCAGGCACATGATCACCATGAACGGGCTGAGGAGAATATGGATCATCCATTCCAGTACGTTGGGCAAGTAGTCCGGGGAATGGATGTTGCGCCAGAGGTATTCCAACATTGATCGGGTTCCTTCCTTCCAGGGAGTCAGTGTTGCAGCGGTGCTTCCATGCTGCTGCACGGTATCGGCGTGTTTTTGGGTTACATAAGGGCTGTTGTGTAAATCAGGGGCTTGCGGACTACGCCGGAGCATGCTCGGGCGCTGGAGGGATTCAAGCTCGCGCGCAATGGCGTGCCGTCCGTCGTGCGTGAGAAACGGTTGAGGGAACCGATTACGCAACAGTTATTGGCGTTTCGTCATCCTCTAGCGGCCGCTAGCGCCGCGGTCATCACCCCCTCGCTCTACCACGCTCTGTTTTTATCTCTGTACATCCCCCGATAAGAAAAACCGATACCTGCTTAAGGATTTCCCAGAGGCGGGCGGTATACCTGCGGCTTTACAGTCACCTCCATCGTTCAGCGTGGACGGTCCACTTACAGGCCTTGTCCGTCGGGACTTCTACAAAAATAAGAAGGTGACAGCATGAGTAGTGAAACGGTCGATATCAAAGCATGGATCGACAACCGCAAAGTGGTCCCGTACCAGTGGCTGATTATGGGTTTATGTTTTTTTATCGTGCTTTTCGATGGCTTCGACGTCGCGGTGATGGGGTTTATTGCCCCCTCGCTGATTCAAGAATGGGGATTGTCAAAAGCAGCGTTCGGCCCGGTGATGAGCGCGGGCATGATTGGGCTGGCGATCGGCGCGCTGACCGCTGGCCCTTACGCCGACCGAATCGGCCGCAAAAAGGTACTCCTGACGGCGGTGACTGGCTTCAGCGTGCTCAGCCTTGCATGCGCCTTTGCACGTAATCCCTTCGAGCTGGCTACCTTGCGTCTGCTGACCGGTGTGGCGCTGGGCGCAGCGTTGCCAAACACCACCACACTGCTTTCCGAGTATTTGCCGGAACGCAATCGGTCACTGTTCATCACGATCATGTTCACCGGATTCAATATGGGGTCGGGGTTGGGCGGATTTCTCGCCGCGTGGTTGATTCCCCATCACGGCTGGCAGTCGGTGTTGCTCGCCGGCGGGATTCTGCCGATGTTGCTGCTGCCGTTGATGTGGCTGTTGCTGCCTGAGTCGGCGCGTTTTCTCGCCGCACGCAACGCGCCCGCCAGCCAGATTGCCAAGGTGCTGAACAAGCTGGGCGGCACGTTCAGCGCAGCGACGAAATTCGTCATCGCCGAACCGCAGGCTCAGCAAAAAGCACCGCTGCGCTTGCTCTTCACCGATCGCTATCGTTTCGGCACTCTCGCCTTGTGGGCAACTTACTTCATGGGGTTGCTGGTGATCTACCTGACCATGGGCTGGATGCCGACCCTGCTGCGTGAAGGTGGGTTGTCCATCGAACGGGCCGCGACCATCACCGGACTGTTCCAGATTGGCGGTACTGTCGGCGCCATCGTGGTTGGGTGGGCGATGGACCGGCGCAATCCGAACGCGGTGATTGCCACGTCTTACGCTCTGGGTGGCGCTTTCATTCTGCTGCTGGGCGCCTTCAGCCTTGAATCGGGCCTGCTGGCATTCGGCGTGGTGGCGGCAGGTTTCTGTATGAGCGGCGCGCAAACCGGCCTCAATGCTTTCGCGCCCGGTTACTACTCGACGGACTGCCGCGCCACGGGCGTCAGCTGGATGCTGGGTATCGGCCGCTTCGGGGCTATCTTTGGTTCACTCATCGGTGGCGCGGTGCTCAGCCTCGGGCTGGGGTTGCCGCTGCTGTTTGCCCTGTTGAGCGTGCCTGCCTTTATCGCTGCACTGGCGATCCTGGCCAACGGTCATGCACGGCGCCGAGTCAGTCGGGCCTTGCTGGCGCATTAATCTTTTTCAACAAAGGAACTCGTTATGGCACGCATCATTGGTGGCCTCGCTGTATCTCACACCCCGACCATCGGCTTTGCGGTCGATCACGACAAGCAGCATGAGGCCGCCTGGGCGCCGATCTTCCGTGGCTTTGAGCCGATCAAGGTGTGGCTGAAGGAGCAGCAACCGGATGTGCTGTTCTATATCTTCAATGACCACGTGACGTCGTTTTTCTTTGATCACTATGGTGCCTTTTCCCTCGGTGTCGATGAGCGTTACGAAGTCGCCGATGAGGGCGGTAATCCACGCGAGTTACCGGGGATCGCTGGCCATGCGGCGCTGTCACGGCACATCGGCGAGAGCCTGGTGGCAGATGAATTCGACATGAGTTTCTTCCGTGACAAGCCGCTCGATCATGGCTTCTTCTCGCCGATGTCGGCGCTGTTGCCGTGCGAGCCGGACTGGCCGGTGGAGATCGTGCCGCTGCAGGTTGGCGTGTTGCAGTTCCCGGTGCCGAGTGCGCGGCGTTGCTACAAGTTGGGTCAGGCGCTGCGCCGGGCGATCGAAAGCTACCCCGAGGACTTGAAAGTGGCCATCGTCGCGACCGGTGGCGTTTCCCACCAGGTGCACGGCGAGCGCTGTGGTTTCAACAACCCGGAGTGGGACCAGCAGTTCATTGACCTGTTGGTCAATGATCCCGAGCGCCTGACCGAAATGACCCACGCCGAGTACGCCGCGCTGGGGGGGATGGAAGGTTCGGAAGTGATCACCTGGCTGATCATGCGCGGCGCGCTGTCGGCAACGGTGAAAAACCTGCACCAGGATTACTACCTGCCTTCGATGACCGGCATTGCCACACTGCTGCTGGAAAACCAGGATCGAGCCGTTCCCGTCGACGTCGTTGCGCGGCACTTGCAGCACATGCAGCATCAGTTGGCGGGTATCGAGAAGCTTGAAGGCACCTATCCGTTCACCCTGGAACGCAGCGCCAAGGGCTATCGGTTGAACAAGTTTTTGCACCGCATGATCAAGCCGCATTGGCGTCAGCGTTTCCTCGACCAACCCGAGGCGCTGTTCGATGAAGCAGGGCTGAGCGATGAAGAGCGGGATCTGCTGCGATGCCGCGACTGGCGCGGATTGATTCACTACGGGGCGATTTTTTTCGTGCTGGAAAAGCTCGCTGCCGTGGTTGGGGTGCCGAATCTGCAGATCTACGCGGCGATGCGCGGACAAAGCCTCGATGAATTCATGAAAACCCGTAATCAGCAGGTGCTCTATTCGGTAGCGGGCAAGGCCCCACGCTAACGACACGGCGTCATCGACGGCTCGTTCCGGGCCGCTTCGCAACACCCTTGAATGACTTCACTGCGCCCGGCTCATGCGGGCGTAGCGGACTGCTTCATCCCAAAAAAACGGATAACAATAACAATGAAAATCACCGCCAATACCCGCGTAGTCTTCACGCTGTCCGTCGTTTGTGCTCTGCCTGTCGAGGCGAGCGCCGCAGGCTTTGTGGAAGACGCCAGCGCCAATCTCAACCTGCGCAACTTCTACATCAATCGTAATTTCACCAACCCGGCCAATGCGCAGGGCAAAGCCGAGGAATGGACGCAGAATTTCATAACCTGCGCTGGCGCAACTCGAGCATTCGCCGCGATTACAGCAGCAATGACTTCGACGAGAATCGCTTGATCATCAGCTATCCGTTGAGCCTGCTTTAACCGCTTCATTGGCCTGAGTTCGGATCACCCGGCGGATCATTTCCATCAACGCCTGCGCGACGGGTGAGTGCAGGCAACCGCTGCGGTAGGTCAGGCCAATGGCTCTGGCGGTCTGTTTCAGCTCCAGCGGCAAAATGCACAACTCGCCGGACGCGATCTCCTGTTCCAGTTGATGCGCTGAAACGGCCGCGAGCATGTCCGAGCGTAACAACAGTCCGCGAATGATCGCCATGTCGGCGCTTTCCACCACCGGGGAAGGCGCCGGAATGCCAAAACCGGCGAAGCAGTCGTCGAGCATTTTGCGCGCCGGAGAACCGGCGCGCGGCAAAACCCACTGCGCGTTAGCGAGATGATCTTGCAGGCCGGTTTTGCCGTAGAGCGGATGATCACGCCGCGCAAGCACGACCATTTCCTCTGTCAGCAGTGACTCACCGACCAAGTCGCTGGCATAAGTCGATGAACGCAGTGCACCCAAAATGAAATCCACATCGCCGGCACGCAACTCGGTCGCCAGCAGGTCGAAGGGACTCTCATTGGTGATCACTTGAATGCCGGGATGCTCTGCCATCAGGCGCACGATGGCCTCGGGCAGGATGCGGGTGCGGCCGAGGGGCAGGGCACCGACGTGCACAACACCGTGCAAGGCACCGCGAAGGGCGGTGATGTCGCTGTCGATATGGCGCAGTTCGTTCAGCGCACGGCGGATTGCAAACAGGATGTCATGACTCGCGCGGGTCGGTTGCAAACCGCGCGGCGTGCGCTCGAACAGCGATTGACCGCAGCCGTTTTCGAGGACTTTCAGCGTCGAACTGACCGCAGGCTGACTCAGCCCCAGCAGGTTGGCCACTGTCTGCATGTGCTGGGTTTCACAGAGTTTGACGAACACTTGCAGGCGTCGCGCCTGGAACAGATAAAGCGGTTCAATCGCGGCTTTCTCACCTTGGCCGAGCAATGTCGGCACGCTCCCAAGCTCCGCCAATACCCTTCGCGCACGGGGCAGCAAGCGTTCACCGAAATCGGTCAGGCGCATACCGTTGGCGTGGCGCTCGAACAGCATCACGCCCAGCCGTTCTTCGAACTCGGAAATGGAGCGGGTGACCACCGATTGCGCCCGGTACAGCGCGATTGACGCCTTGGAGACGCTGCCGTGATCAGCCACGCGGACGAAGGCGCGCACGTGCATCAGGCTCGGCAGTTCAAGGTTTTCCATGGGCAAGGGCTCTGCGGGTCGGCGAATTCGACGACTATGCCGCCGCTATTTTCGAGTGGCAATAAAAAAAACGCATACCTCAAACACTCGAACGCATTACTCCGTCGGCGGGGTGCGATGCGATGCTCTTTCGCAACGCAAGAGGAGAATCCGCAATGATCGATTCAACCAAAAACGCGCTGGTTGTCAGCGCCCACTCAGCCGATTTTGTCTGGCGTGCCGGTGGCGCCATCGCCCTGCATGCACAGCAGGGGTACCACGTTCACATCGTCTGCCTGTCGTTCGGCGAGCGCGGCGAATCCGCCAAGCTGTGGCGCAAGGGCGAGATGAGCGAAGACAAGGTCAAAACCGCACGTCGCGAAGAGGCTCAGGCCGCCGCCGACATTCTCGGGGCCAGTGTCGAGTTCTTCGATATCGGCGATTACCCGATGCGCGCCGACAAGGAAACCTTGTTCCGTCTTGCCGATGTGTTCCGCCGGGTGCAACCGGAGTTCGTCCTCAGTCACTCGCTCAAGGACCCGTACAACTACGATCACCCGCTGGCCATGAACCTGACCCAGGAGGCGCGCATCATCGCCCAGGCCGAGGGCTATAAACCGGGTGAGAAAATCGTCGGCGCGCCGCCGGTCTACAGTTTCGAGCCGCACCAGCCCGAGCAATGCGAATGGCGCCCCGATGTGTTGCTCGACATCACTGATGTCTGGGACAAGAAGTACGCGGCCATCCAGTGCATGGCCGGGCAGGAGCATTTGTGGGAGTACTACACGCGCGTCGCCCTGCAACGCGGTGTGCAAGCCAAACGTAATGTCGGGATCACCTCAACCCGCAACATCGTCTATGGCGAGGGTTACCAGAGTATTTTCCCGCGTGTCACGGAGAATCTGGGATGAGCGAACATATCGGCAAGACTGGCGTTGTCGTGCGCAATATTCAGCGCGCCGAAGCAGCGCTAATCGATGAGTTGAAACGCTTCGGCGTGGCGACCATTCATGAAGCGCAGGGTCGCAAAGGACTGTTCGCGAGTTCGATCAGACCGATTCAACAAGGCACGGTGATCAGTGGTTCAGCCGTCACGGTGCTGGTTGCGCCGGGTGACAACTGGATGTTCCATGTGGCCGTCGAACAATGCCGGCCCGGCGATATTCTCGTGGTTGCACCGAGTTCGCCGTGCACCGACGGCTACTTCGGCGACCTTTTGGCCACCTCGCTCAAGGCCCACGGCGTTCGGGCGCTAGTGATTGATGCGGGCGTGCGCGACACCCACACCCTGCGCGAAATGGGCTTCCCGGTCTGGTCCCGTGCCATCAGCGCGCAAGGCACAATTAAAGAAACCCTTGGCTCGGTCAACCTGCCGCTGGTGTGCGGCGGGCAACTGGTGCACCCGGGTGATGTGGTTGTTGCTGATGACGATGGTGTGGTGGTCGTGCGACGCACCGAGCTGCAGCAAGTCGTCGAAGCCAGTCGCGCCCGCGCCGACCTGGAGGAACAGAAGGCCCTGCGCCTGGCCAAGGGCGAACTGGGTCTGGACATCTATAACATGCGCGCGCGCCTGGCGGAAAAGGGTTTGCGTTACGTCGACAGCCTTGAAGAACTGGGAGACTGAGCATGGCGCAGACCCGCATTCCCTGTCTGCTGATGCGCGGCGGTACGTCGAAAGGTGCTTACTTTCTGGCCGACGATTTACCGCAAGAACCTGCGCTGCGAGACCGCGTGCTGCTGGCGGTGGTGGGCTCGCCGGATGCGCGGCAGATCGACGGCATTGGCGGCGCTGATTCGCTGACCAGCAAAGTGGCGATCGTCAGACCGTCGAGCCGCGCGGGTGCCGATGTCGATTACCTTTTCGCCCAAGTGCTGGTGGATGAGCCGCGCGTCGATTACGGTCAGAACTGCGGAAACATCCTCGCCGGTGTCGGTCCGTTCGCCATCGAGCGTGGGTTGGTAGCAGTGACAGCCGATGTCACCCCAGTGCGGATCTACATGGAAAACACCGGACAGATCGCCATCGCCCATGTGCCAACGTCTGATGGTGAGGCGCGCTACGACGGCGACGCGCGTATCGACGGCGTGCCGGGGCAGGCCGCACCGCTGATTGTCGAATTCGAGGATGTCGCTGGCGCCAGCTGCGGCGCCATGCTGCCGACCGGCAACGCCCGGGACGTGATTGACGGCGTTGAAGTGACCTGCATCGATAACGGCATGCCCGTGGTGCTGATCAACGCGCAAGAGCTTGGTTGCAGTGGCTATGAGAGTCCCGCGCAACTCGACGTCAATGCTTCACTGAAACAGCGTCTGGAGTCCATCCGCCTGCAAGCGGGGCAGCGCATGAATCTGGGTGATGTGAGTCAGCGCAACGTACCGAAGATGTGCCTGATTGCACCGCCGCAGGTAGGTGGTGCAATCACTACACGCAGTTTCATTCCCCATCGCTGCCACACCAGCATTGGCGTGTTCGGCGCGGTCAGCGTGGCTGCCGCCTGCCTGATCAAAGGCAGTGTGGCGGCGGTCATGGCGGTGGCGGAGGAGGGCGAGGTGAAACGCCTGTCGATCGAACATCCGACGGGCGAGTTCACTGTGGAGTTGCGCTTGCAGGACGAGCGATTGCTCGGGTGCGGACTGATGCGCACGGCTCGGTTGCTGTTTGATGGCTTCGTTTGCATTCCATCATCGGTCTGGAGTGGCAAAGCCGTTGGTCAATCAGGAGAGTGCTTCTCGCAGTACGCGTAAAGAGCTGAAAAAACGCGCAAGCGATCCACCCATGTGGAGCAGGTCGCCCGTCCCCAGAACCGACAAAGCCCTGAATAGTCAGGGCTTTGTTGTATCCAGTGGAAGCTCGGCGGGTGAGTCGCTTTGATCTGCCAGACCCTGTGAAAGCTCGTTGATCGATCGCCACCTTCTTTCTGTCGACCATTTTTTTCGAGCTCATCGGATCCCGACACTCAATAGCCTCACTCAAGCACCTGATTGTGAGTCCCGGGCCTTGGATACTGGTACCGGCAATGATTGCGACCGGTGCAAGTGGAGTGTTAATGAGTCGGAAACGACGAGGACGACTGGTCGCTTTGAAGAAGAAACGCATGCCATTCATTGCCGCCAATGGCCTGTTGGTTCTGCTGCCGTGCGCCATAGTGCTTAACCAATGGGCGTCGGCGGGAAGCCTGGATACGCGTTTTTACTTCGTGCAGGTAATCGAACTGATCGCAGGGGCCACGAATCTCGCATTAATGGGGATGAATATGCGTGACGGCCTGCGCCTGAGCGGCCGACTGCTGCGGGTTGCACCTCACAGACAGTAAGCGGAATACTTGCTTCCGTTTGTTTTAAAAGCTGGGGCGAAATCTGCCATTCGTGATCAGCTGCTATCGGCCATAAGCAGCCATTAGTATGTGATCGTTATCTACCCATTGCTGTCGCTCGCAAGGGGCGGCTATCAGTAGCAGACAATAACTCGAAGGTGCCCCACGAGCCCAAGGACGATTCCGTCACAGACTGTCTGGAAACTGAGCTGGTTATGGACACCGAGCTTGGGTTTTTGACACAACGGGACGGGTCTCTAAACCGCAGCTGCCACGACGACTTCGCATGTTTGGCCACCCGTTTGCTTCAATCGAGTGTCCGTAGTGTTTCAACGATAAGTGAACGCACCCAGCGATGGCCTGCGTCTCGCTGAGTTCGTTCATGCCAGACCAGGATTTTTCTGAAGCCTGGAATTTCAACAGGCGGCTCTATTGATGTGAGCCCGATGTTGTTCACTGCCAATCGACGCGGCACGACAGCGATTATGTCGCTGTACGTTAGAATCTCTGGAAGTACCAGAAAGCTGGTCACCGACACTGTCACTCGACGTGATCTTCCAAGTTTTTCAAGAGCATCATCCGTCACTCCATGAAAACCACCCCCTGCCGGCGAAACCAAGGCGTGATCCAATGCGCAGAATCGATCCAGTGAAAGCTTGCCATTCAGCGCATCTGGGTGATCAGCGCGCATCACGCATACATAGCTTTCATCAAAGAGTGCCATCGCATGCAATCCTGGTGTTACCGCTTCAGGGGTAACCAATGCGAGATCGATCTCACCTCGATCCAGCTGATCTTGAAGTTCTTGATGATTGACGGGCTGGACACTAACGCGGATGCCTGGAGCTTGGATCCTTAACGCGCTGAGAAATGGTACGACTACAGCGCGCAATGCATAGTCGGTCGAAGCAATCCTTATTGTCATGCTCGCCGTCAACGGATCAAAGCTTTGCGGCTGAAGCATGCCTTCAATATCTGCCAGCAATTTCTTAACCGGTGCTGCAAGTTGCTCAGCGCGCAACGTTGGCACGATGCCGCGTTGGGCGCGCACGAAAAGCGGATCGGCGAAGCTTTCTCGGAGCCTGTTAAGCATGCCGCTCACAGCAGGCTGGGTGAGCGATAGTCGATTTGCGGCTCGCGTAACACTACGTTCGTCGAGCAACGCATCCAGTGCTTTGAGCAGGTTGAGATCGAGAGTTCTGATATCAGGATTCATGATGTGCGAAATAAAACATAGCGATTGGTCTTATTTCTAGCCTACACCCATCATGGTCTCAATTCATCAACTGAGCGCTGCATAACCATGAACGAGATCATTTGGCCTGAAGGCTACCTGCCAGGGTTTACCGAAAACTTTGTCTCTAACGAGGTCATCATCGCGGGATTGAGTGCCGCACACGTATGGCCTCTGCTCAGCCAGGCGCAGAGATGGCCCTCGTACTACGCCAACTCGGCAAACATCCAGTTTCATGATCACATCGGGCCGGATCTGCAAGACGGGGTATCTTTCTACTTTGAAACGTTCGGCTTTCCGGTCGAGGCTTTATGCAATGAGTACGTGCCGCCAACCCTAACCTCTCCAGGACGAATTGCGTGGCATGGATGGTCGGGTGAGGGTAACGCTCGGCTTGACGTTCACCATGCCTGGCTTATTGAAGACCTCTCTGGTGGACGAGTGCGCATCCTGACTCAGGAAACACAGAAGGGTAAACCAGCGGAGGATCTCGCCAAGGCCAAACCCAATCCGATGATCAACGGTCATCAGGACTGGCTGGACGGCTTGGTGGGCGCGGCACGCTTGTCTTCCGGCATGTAACCTCTGAATTTAGTCTTTAGCCGTGGGCTTCAGAGGCGGTCAGATCAGGCATTCCAAGTGCGGCCCCAAGGCATCCGTATCTTAGCTTTGGGGCGATTCGACAAAAGCCTGACGGCTTCCCTACGTTATCCGCAATATTTGAACTTCATTCTAACGGCAGCGGACGATCAATGATCACGTGCTTCATCACCAACGTCGATGTCAGACGCTGTACGTTGGGCAACCTCGACAGTTCCTCATCGTACAGTTTTTGAAATGCAGGAAGATCTGCTGTCACCACCATCAGCAGGTAATCAGGATCACCAAAAAGTCTCTGAGCTTGGACGATGTAAGGAATTCGCGGTAAAGCATCTTCAAAATCAGCTACTGCTTTTTGGTGTCCCTCTCTAAGCGTCACGAATATCAGGGACGAGAAATTGAGTCCTAACTCAGTTGCGGATAGTTGAGCTCGATAACCCTTGATCACTCCCTGATCTTCCATTGCCCGAACGCGTCGATGGCATGGAGACAAACTGAGACCTACGCGGTCGGCCAGCTCCGTCAGTGACTGACGACCATCTTGCTGTAGTTGCGCAAGAATCTTCTTGTCCATGCGATCCATTAAGTAAAACCTTCTAATTCAGTGAGCTTTGACAGGTATCTTCGAAAGATAATACCACCTCGCTTTCATTATCCTTCTATCAAGGTTTTTCAGGGCCAAGCGGCGCTTTGAATTGATGGAAGAGGAAGGATTTGATCGTGACTGTTTCTCTGATTATGGCGTTTTGGGCCGTATCATTTTTGTTTGTTATCACGCCCGGGGTCGACTGGGCCTACGCGATTTCGGCAGGTTTGCGAGGCCGCGTCTTACCCGCCGTAGCCGGCATGGTTTCCGGCCATCTTGTGGCCACGCTGATCGTCGCCGCAGGTGTGGGCGGGGTGCTGGTCAAAATTCCCTATGCATTGCTGACGTTAACGCTGATGGGGGCCGCCTATCTCTTATGGCTCGGCCTTAACATGTTGTTCAAGCCTTCGCTGCCTGCTCAAGGGGCATCCCGCGATGAAGGTGCCGGGATGGCCTGGGCGATAAAGGGACTATGCGTCAGCGGTCTCAACCCGAAAGTCCTATTGTTGTTCCTGGCGCTGCTACCTCAGTTCACTGATGCGTCAGCCGCATGGCCAGTAGGGGCTCAGATTGTCACCCTAGGCCTGATTCATGGTGTCAGTTGCGGTGTCGTCTATCTCGCGGTCGGCTATGGCGCTGGTGCGGTGCTTGCTTCACGACCAGCAGCGGCAATCAATGTGAGTCGGATATCGGGAGCCGCCATGATCGTAATCGCTGTGGTTCTAGCTGCCGAGCGGCTGGCCATTTGAATTGAGGAAGCGAAATGTCTGATCAAAATATTGCCCCCTATAACAGCCCGCGTCGCGGTAGGGTACGAATTCCACATTTACGGGATATGAAGGTACTGGGTCAGAAATGGGCCATGTTGACTGCTTATGACATGTACGCAGCGTCAGTGTTTGAGGCGGCAGGAATTCCAGTGCTGCTCGTAGGCGATTCCGCTGCCAACAACGTGTTTGGACATAACTCGACGTTGGCAATAACAGTTGACGAGATGCTTCCTCTTGTCAGAGCGGTTTCGAGTGCTACCGAACGGGCGTTGGTCATTGCCGATTTGCCCTTTGGCTCTTATCAGGGATCGCCTGAGCAATGCTTCCATACCGCAGTGCGCTTCATGAAGGAAGGCGGCGCTCATGCCGTAAAGCTCGAAGGAGGGATCGAGATGCTTGCGCAGGTAGAGATGTTGGTAGCCGCTGGCATACCAGTTATGGCCCATATCGGTTTTACCCCACAGGCAGAACATCAGCTGGGCGGATACCGCATCCAGGGCAAAGGCGAAGACGCGCAGCGGTTGATTGACTTGAGCGTTGCCTTCGAGCGTGCTGGGGCGTTTGGCCTGCTGATAGAGATGGTGCCAGGCGATGTAGCAACGAGGATCACCGAGACAGTCTCCATCCCTACCGTAGGAATTGGTGCTGGTAATGGCTGCGATGCACAGGTGCTTGTCTGGCAGGACATGGCGGGACTAAGGGATGGTCAGTTGCCGCGATTCGTCAAGCAGTATGCGGATATGAGAAAGGTGATGAGTGACGCTGCTCAAGCCTTCGCTAAAGATGTCGAATCGGGCTCATTCCCTGGGCCAGAACATACTTTTTAGAGCATCGGAGATGGCAATGAGCACACTGCGCCAGAAGGCGATAGAAGGCCTCGAGGAAGGTGACACTTTTGAAATCAAACGCACTTTTTCGGACGCAGACATCGCCCAGTTTGAAGCGCTATCGCGCGATCACAACCCAGTGCATTCCAATGCCATGTATGCAGAGGCCAAAGGCTTTGATGGTGTCATCGCTCACGGTTTGCTTACCGCGACATTGATCACAGAGATCGGAGGGCAGTTGGGGTGGCTGGCTACTTCCATGAATTTGCGCTTCAAGCGCCCCGTTTATGTGGGGGATGAGCTTTCCTGTGTGTGGAAAATTATGGGGATCGATGAGGGCAATCGGGCTCAAGCCGAGGTAATTGTGACCAACAGTAGCGGCCTGTCTGTCTTGCTCGCGGAGACGACAGGGCTAATTCCCAATGACGCCGAGAGAAAACTACTCGCATCAATGACGGTTGATGAGATCTAGGCTTATCAGGGCGATGCAAAAACACCTTTTGTAGAGAATTTACAGATGCATGGCTTACTAAAATTAATTATTCGACCGGGAACGGAAAAGGCAGACGGCGGCTTTCTCGTTTTAGCCGCTTTCGTTGGTGGCGCAGCGGGAGTATTACTGGCCCACAAAGTGTCGCTCTCGGTGGGATTGCCCTTCGCACTTTGTGCAACCGTAATGCTTCATCTCACCTGGCGGACGCCAGATTTCTCTCCCCAGACGACACAAAAATCGGGCCGTGCTGACGTATAGCATAACGGGAATAGTGGGGCCGTCTGATCGGTGCAATCAATCAAAGACCTGCTCAATGATTCCCCCTTTAATGGGCACTTTTATGAATCGCACATGACCGCTTTTGGCCGATCTCTGCCCGTCGCGGGCAGAGATAACGGCCCAAAGCTGACGGTCAAATATTTAACTGGCGACCAACCGACAGTTCCAGCAACAGAGAAAATTGGTAAATGGCGATATTTATATCG